>ERZ795060.10-NODE-10-length-244180-cov-14.229227_pt1 | contig 244180 bp, 170 predicted proteins | sample MGYA00375144_ERZ795060 | MGnify/ENA primary metagenome ERZ795060 (study PRJEB30189, sample SAMN05720157) | activated sludge metagenome | isolation source: anaerobic digester from wastewater treatment plant | place: Japan | collected 2015-05-15 ...
CGATCGCCGCGGTCGCCGAAGCGGCCAGCGCCGGGCCCACGATCGCCGCGGTCGCCGGGGCGGGCGGCACCCGGGCCGCGATCGCCGCGGTCTCCGCGCGGCGTTTGATTGGTGTCCGGGCGGCGCCTTTCGCGACGGGACTCCTGGGCCATCGCCGAAGCGCCGGCCAGGCCGATGATCAACAGACTGACGATTAACCTGCTTTTCCTGAACATCATGAATTCTCCCACTCGTTTTGCGGCAGAACTGCCATCTCACGGCTGAAAGCTGACAGCTGATAGCTTGTCCTGCCTCGCCTCATTGTTCGTTTCGATCTCGCCCGCGATCCTTGCCGGACGGGGTGAACGTCGGTCCGCGATCCGGGCCTCGACCGGACCCCGCTCCCCGATCCGGACGGTGCCGCCAATCAGGACGCCCGCGTTGAGATCGCTGACGCTCGAGCCATTTCTCATAGTCCGCCCGCTGTTCGGGGGTGAGAATCTGCTTGGTCTGTTCAACGGCGGCGGCGAACGCTTCTTTCCATTCGCGGTCCTGGGCATCCATCTGCTGTTTATAGTGGGCCAGGATCTCTTCATACTTGGCGCGATCCTCGGGTGGAATGAGTTCAAGGATCGCTTCGTCGCGCTGGCGGATCAGTTCGCGTCGCCGCTCCTCACGCTCCTGGCGGCCGCGGGAGGCCGTTTCCGACCAGATTCGGTGCATGGCTTCACGCTGCTCCGGCGTGAGCTTCAGTTCCGCGGCCAGCGGGCGATCCGAGCTGGGCTCAGGCTCTCTCGGTCGCAAGCCCACCACGAAGCCGGCCGCGAACGCGACCAGGAATCCGCAAGCAACCACCGCTTTCGTCATCTCAGTTCACCGCTCCGCGATTCCGCCAGGTCGTCGGCCATCCACTGAGCCACGGCCAGCAATTCGGTGTCCGCACTATCGTTCAGGTCGGCCGCATCGGTCGCGGCGGCGGCCTCCCAGATCAGAGGTTGCGATGCGTCGCCGATGGGCTGACTGGGCCAACTCACGACGGCCGCGATCAGGATGGCAGCGGCGGTCGCGGTGAACCATCCAGCCAGGCGCAGGACGGCGCGATCTTCCGACCACGGCATGCGGTCCCGCAACCGCGCGAGCGTCGTATCCGGCAAGGGTTGCCGCGGCGAGTCGTGGACGAGCCGCGAGATGGCCCGCAGATCGTCGAGTCGTTCGCGGCATTCAACGCACCCGTCGAGGTGGGCCTCGAACGCATGCCGGTCGATCGGCGACAGCTCGTCGTCGTGATACCTCTGCGCCTGGTGTGTCTCTGTGCAGTTCATGTCAACGCTCTGTGTACAATCGCTCACAAGTATCCTTTGAACCGCCGGCGTATCTCTTCGCGGGCCCGGTGCAAACGGGACTCGACCGTCCCTTGTGGTACGCCCAGCGTCTGGGCAATCTCCGCGTAGCTCATTCCCTCCAGTTCCCTCAGCACGATCACCGCTCGATGCTCGGGTGTCAGGCATTCCAGCATGGTGGTCAGGTCGAGCCGTGCATCGCAGTCGAGCGCCGTCCGGTTTCGATCGGGCACCTGAGGCGCATCGCTCCACGGGCCGGTCTGCTCCCGCCGTCTTCCGCGGGATCGTCGCATCATGCCGGCCCGCCGCACGAGAATTCGCACGAGCCACGTTCGCAACGACGCTTCGCCCCGGAATCGGCTGTTCAGCAGGCTCGCGAACGTCTCCTGAACCAGATCTTCGGCGTCGGCGGCGTTCCCGACCAGTGCGTGAGCAATGCCGTACAAATACCGGGCCTCGCGATCCACGAGCAGCCGGTACGCCGCCGCGTCGCCGCGGCCGATCCGTCGCACCAGTTCGAGTTCCTCAGACAAGCGATGCTTCCCACTCGGCACCGACCGCGCCGTCACAGATCGTGGCTCCTATACCGTTGCCGGAGAGCCCGGTTTTCTTCCCGAGCTACGGGCACTATTTTTAGCGGACCGCCGGACGAAGCGGGTGCGGGCACGATGGCGCATCCATAAGCCCACAACTGACAGGAGCTTATGCTTTGGCTCCCCGGTCCGCAATGCGCGCGGGCGGAACGGCGCCGGAGGATCGATCCGTTTCGACGGCGGGGCAGGGGTCTGCCGCTGCCCGACTATAATGGCTGGTTTGATGCCAAAACCGTTGCTGATCTGTACGAAGGTCACCTTGGATCGATGAACAAGCGTGCGGCGGGCCATCGACTGACGTTGCTCGGGCGGTTGCACGAGGAGATTCGGGTGTGTACGGCCTGCCGGCTGCACCGCACGCGCACGCATGCCGTGCCGGGCGAAGGCGGTCCGTCGAGCCGCCTGATGCTCATTGGCGAAGCGCCTGGGGCCAATGAGGATCTCCAGGGCAAGCCCTTCATCGGCCGGGCGGGACAGTTTCTCGACGCGTTGCTGGCCGCCAGCGGCTTGGTTCGATCGCACATCTACATCACGTCTGCGGTCAAGTGCCGCCCGCCGAACAATCGCACGCCCAAGGATGACGAGATGGCCACCTGCCGGTCGCTGTGGCTCGAGCGCCAGATCGAGCTGGTGGATCCCGATCTGATCGTGATCATGGGCAAGGCGCCGCTGCGCCAGCTCTTCGGAGACAAGATGCAGACGCGGCTGTCCGATCTGCACGGGCAGATTCGCCTGCGGGAAGGGCGGCGCTATCTGCTCACATATCATCCCGCGGCCGCCATGCGTTTTCCCGTGGCGCGGCGGGCCATCCAGGAAGACTTCGCGAAGATCGCGGGTTTGCTCGCAAAGCCGGCCTCCTTGTGAGTGCCGCGCCGGGACAAACACAACAGGGCGGTGACGCGAACGCCACCGCCCTGTATTTGTCATTGACGCGCCGCGATCAAACGGTTCCTCGCGTCACGCAGCCGGCGAAACCTGAGCCCGGGGACCGGGCAGGTTGATGATGCGCCAGGCCCCGTAAGCGGTGGCGGCCAGAATCAGCACGATGAGGGTGTACGACAGCCACGGCGTGTCGATGGCCGAGCTCAGTCCCAGCAGCGTGAGGGCGGCCAGGCCGAGGCTCACTGTCCACATGGTCCGCGGGTTGCGGAGCATGGGCGTCGCCACGGCGATCGTGCTGTACGTACCGCTGATGCAGCCAACGAGCATGGTGAACGCGAACGCGTGGATGCCGTCGCCGCCGAAGATGTACAGCACGAGCACGGTCAGCAACACGGTCAGCGTGGTGATGATCGTACGCGACATGGTCTCGTTGAGGCTGCGGTTGATCAGCTCGGACGAGATGGTCGCCAGCCGCCCGCGGTTCTCGCGGATACGGTCGAAGATGACGATGGTATCGTTGATCGAGAAACCGACGATGGTCATCAACGCGGCGATGACCGACAGGTCGATGCGGAAATCTTTCAAACCGAGCAGGTGTCCAATCGCGGTGTCGTGCAGGCTGTGACAGGCGATCACGGCGGCCAGAGCGACCGCGACGTCGTGGTACAACGCGATGATGCCGCACAGTCCGAAATCCGCCGCGCCGAACCGGACCCACAGATAGATCGCGATGGCGATCAGCGAGATGATGACCGCGATGACGGCCTTCATCGCCGCTTCACTCGCGACCTGCGGCGCAAATTGCGTGACGCGCTGGAGCGACCGGCTGGTGGCGAAGGCGGCTTCGGCGATCTGCCGCTCTTTCTCGGCCACCTGCGTGCGCCAGGTGACGTTGCTCTTGCCGTCGCTGGCGTACGGAATGGCCGGGTCGACCACGGCGATGGCCACCTTGCGGTACTTGTCGGTGCCGTCGGCCGCCTCGAGACCGATGACTGTGAAATCACGGAGCGAGGCGTCGAAGTCCGGCTGCAGGCGCATGTCCTTGAACCGCTGCCGGATCTCGCCCAGCGAGACGGCGGGGGTGATGTTGTCGAAGACCATGAGCACGCCGCCCTTGTACGGGGCGATGTTCTGGCCGGCCAAGCCGCCGGCCGCCTCGGCGCCGAGCACGTCGCCCAGCGTGTTGGCGGATAGCTCGATGGGATAGAGCCCGTCGGGAGCCCGGGTGTCGTCTGTCGCGAGCCGGGCTTCGATGGGCCGAGTCACGATCAGGATGTCCCGGGTGGGCACCATGATCGCCTCGGCGACCAGTTGCTTGTTGGTCTCAGTGGTGACCAGTTCAAAGGCGTTGCGGGTTTCGCCTTCGGCCGTGGTCTCCGCGACGAGCTGGACGCGGAGGTTACGCAGCCGGTCAGCGGCGTTGCGGACGTAGGCGCTCGTCTGGGCGAGCAGGCGTTTGACGTCCTCGGCACTCGTGACGCCTTCCTTCATCGCCCGCTCGGGGTTCAACTGGACTTCGACGCCGCCGGCCGCCGCAGGCTGCACGCTACCTTGGGTGAACAAGTCACCGAGCAGCAGGTCGCCGGCGCTGCCTTGTGAAACCAGCATGGCCTCGATCTGAGGCGTGGTCAGATCGCCGCCGGGCTGGATGAGGTACCGCGATTCGTCGAGCGCGGTCACCTGAGCCTTTTCCAGCAGATCCGCGGCTTTCGTCAGCCACGCCACGGCGCTGGTGCGCTCGCCGGAGCCGTTGGTGAGGATCTCCGCGAGTTGCTCATCCTTCATGTTGGGATCCTGGACTTCGACCTGCACGCTGGTGCCGCCGATGAACTCGATGTCGAGGATCTGGCTGGTGTCGAAGCGCAGGGTGGTCCAGGCAAAAAGCATGCCGCCGCCCACCACGATGGCCGAGCCTACCCAGAAGTAGTAGCGCTTGGACATCCAGTCCACCTTGGGAGCGGCCAGAAGCTTGAGCATGGGCATGCGGTTGGCCCGCTGATGACCGGTGACCTTGTAGATCACGCGGAACAGCCACAGCGTGACGAGGAGCACCACCGCCGTCGCAAAGACGATCAGGAAGAACTTGCCCAGGCCGACCAGGGCCGAGTCCTCGCGGAGATCCGGCGTGTTCAGCAGATAGCCCAGCCCCAGGAAGGCCCCGCCGAGCAGGGCGACCACGACGGTGGCGATGCCCACCTTGCGGGTCTCCTGCGGATCGAGGGTCGTCGGCAGCATGACGTTGAAGTACTGCCGGGTGACGAACAGGGCGGTGAACATGCTGATGCACAGACCGATGCCCAGTGTCTGGCCGAAGCCCTTGATTTCTTCGCTGCCCAGATAGGCCAGGATGACGGCGGTGATGATGGTGGTGACGTTCGAGTCGAGAATGGCGCTGAAAGCCTTCTCGTAACCGAGCCGCACGGCCATCCGCACGGACACCCCGCGCTGCAGTTCCTCGCGAATGCGCTCGTAGATGAGCACGTTGGCGTCGACGGCCATACCCAGGGTCAGGATCAGACCGGCGATGCCGGGCAAGGTGAACGTATTGCCCAAAAAGGCCATCACGCCGACGGTGATCACGAAGTTCATGAGCAGGGCGATGTTGGCGATGAACCCGCTGTAGCTGTAGTAGACAGCCATGAACAGCAGCGTGACCAGCAAGGCCACGGCGGTGGCGATGACGCCTTTTTCGCGGTTGGTCGCGCCCAGGCCCGGGCCGACGCTCTTTTCCTGCAGCGGCACTTCCTTGAGCCGGGCGGGCAGCACGCCGGCTTCCAGCGTGTTGACCAGGCTGGCCACCTCCTGCTGCGTGAAGCCGCCTCGGCCGCCGGTGATGATGCCGTTGGTGGTGATCTTGTCGTTGATGCTCGGAGCGGACACGACCTTGTCGTCAAGGAAGATGCCGAGCGGTCGCTTGAGGTTGTTGCCGGTCAACTCGCCGAAGCGGTTTCCGCCGCGGGTGTCGAGCATGAAGGCGACCGCCAACTGACCACTGCGATCGCGGTCGGGGCGGGCGGCCCGCAGCTTCCAACTGCCGTCACTGAGCAAACCCATGTCCGGCGTGGCGTGGGCCAGGACGTACTTGGTGCCCAGGTACTCGCTGACGATAAAGTTCGGGTTCTGTGTGATGGAGTTCTCGTCGGGCTTGTCGATCTCGAACCAGCGATAGTGATCGCCTTCCTGGGGACGGGGGCCGAACTTGGCCAGGGCGTCCAGGTACTTTTCGACCGGCTCTTGATACTGGGGCTGGGTGGCGAAGATGCGGCCCGTCGAGGGGTCACGTTCGGCGACGATACGGAACTCGAGCTTGCCGGCGCCCTTCAGCAGACGCATCAGGTCGGCCGGATCGTTGAGATAGCCCTTGTGCTTCGAATACGCTTCGTGACGCGCGATCAAGTCGGTAATCAGCGGCTCGAGATCCGGATGGTTCTTCTTGATCTCGGCCACGCGCTGCTTGCGCACGTCGCTGGTGCGATCGAGTTCGAGCACATCACCCAGGACGCGGGGATCGAGGTTGGTCTGCAGGAGCTGGTCGATGGTTTGGTTACGGCGTTCGAACAGCCGGTCGATCTCCTGGGCCTGCTCGGTGGTCAGTGACTCGGGCTGGGTGGCCGCGGCCGACAACTGTTGGTAGCGATCGGTGGTCTCGATCAGCGTCTGGAACAACGGCCGGCGGGACTCGATCACGATGGAGCGCGGCGTATCGGTGTCCTTCTCGGGGGGTAGATCGAACTTGATGAGCTTCTCGATGGCGGCCTCACGCTCCGCCGCGGGCAGGGCGACCGCGTTGACGATCTGGCTGCGGGTGATCTGCGTGTTGGCCAGCGCCTCGCGAGCGGCCTCGTACGCCTCGCGGGCCTCCCGCTGTCCCTTGGGCGGCAGGGGCATCTGGATCTCGAGGCGGTTCCGACCGATGGGACGCCAAATGAGGTTCCGGTTCCCACCCGGGTCCACACGCTGCTTGAGAATGTCCATCACGCGGGTGGACAGGTTGGTTTTGTCGATGTCGCCGGAGTCGTCAATCTCGAACAGCAGACTGTGCCCGCCGCCCAGGTCGATACCGGGCTTGAGTTTCTCCTCCGGGGGCAAGATGAAGCTGATCGACAACGCGACGATCGCGACGATCAATCCCAGTTTTAACCACAGGTCTTTTTCGCCCATTGGGGTCCTCTCACGATGAGTGTCTGAAAACGGTTCTTCCTATCGGCTCGGCGGGACGATGGGACCCGCCGGCAGGTTACGAGCAGGCCGATGCGGCCCGGTGATGGCGCAAACGGATAATCTGACCGTTGAAGCTCGCTCTTCGACAAGCGATCACGCACGGGCGGGTGGGGCGTGAGGGTATCGGCAGGTCAGCCACTCGCGGGCGTGTTCGTGCACACGGGCCGCATGCGACTGGAGATCCTGGCCCAGACCGGGCGAGGGTTTCCACGCGGCCGGGGTTGGCACCGCCAACATGGCCAGCAGATGCGAGCCGCTGCCCCCCGTCGGACGGGTGGGGGCGCTTCTCGAGACGTCCATCTGCGGAGCGGCCTGGAGCATCGGGCCCGGGTCACTCGGGACGGGCTTGGAATCGGTCGGCTGCGCCGGCGTGGCCGGGCCACGGCCCGGCTGACCGGGTCGAGCATCCTGGCCGGCGGCCGCATCAGGTGCGGTCGGCACCGAGTGGGGCAGAGCGGCCTCAGGCACCGGCTTGGACGGAGCCGCAGGCGCGGAGCTTCCGTCGGCAGGCAACGTGCTTGCCACCAGCGTGAGGCAGATAAAGACTCCCATTCGGATCCAGGCCATCGAGGCTCCCTGCGGTGAACAGCGTCGGATTTGTCGGCTCGACGCGATAAAGAACTCACATCATACCCGAAACCGCGTCGGCACAACAAGCTCATCGGCAATTCGGGAAGTGGTCTGCCGTAATTAGGTTATATGCAGAATTCCATCCCAAATGGTGCCCGTTACGGGACGAAAGCGCCACACCAGCGACTTTCTCCATTCGCGGCGCAAGATTGGGCTGGAGCGGACGTTGGGGCTTCCCTGCTCGCTCGCGGAAAGCGAATCTGCTAATGTTCTACCGTCCCGATGGGCGGGGCGGTTCAATCCGGGGTCCTGATATGTCGGATCACGTGCCAGAGTTGCCGCGGCTGCGGGCGGTCGAAGCGTTTCCGATCGAGCATGAGGGCGAGCAGATGATCCTGTTGCGGGACCCCTCGGGGCTGGCCGAGGCTCCGCTGGTGGTGTCGCCCGCCGGATTCTTCATCCTCACGTTCTTCGACGGCCGCCACAGCCTGGAACAGATCGCCGAGGCCTTCCAGGCCCAATTCGGCACCGCACTGCCGATCGAGCAGTTGCATGAGATGCTCGAGCAACTGGACCTGGGCCACTACCTGGACTCGCAACGGTTCGCGGCGTTCTACCAGGAGTTGGTGGATGCGTTTCGGGCCGCGCCGGCTCGCGTGTCGCGCGATGCCGAGTCGTTCGGGGCCGATGAGGACGGGCTCGGGCCGATGTTGGACCGGATGCTGGGCGATGGGGTGGCTGAGCCGGATCCGCGGAACGGGCGGCTGGTCGGGCTGATCGCGCCGCATCTGGACTACCCGCGCGGCGAGCCGTGTTACCTGGCGGCGTATCGCGTGTTGGCCGCCAACGGTCCGATCGAGCGGGCGGTCATCCTGGGGGCCAATCACTTCGGACGCGGCACGTCGGTGGTCGCGACCGGCAAGGACTTTCAAACACCGCTGGGACTGACGCGGACCGACCGGGCGTTCCTGGCCGAGCTGGAGCGGGCCTGTGGCGTCGATTTGTGCGAGCACGAGTTCGACCACGTCCGCGAGCATTCGGTCGAGCTGCAGTTGCTGATCCTCCAACGGCTGCTCGGGGCGGAGAACTTCGAGATAGTGCCGATATTATGTCCCGACCCCTGCGGACCCACGGGGACCGCGCCCTACGACGGTCGAGGTGTCGATCTGGAGGTGTTTGCCCAGGCGCTGGGCAAGCTGCTGCGCGATGCGGACAAACGGACCATCGTGATCGCCGGGGCTGATCTAAGTCACTTCGGGCGGCGGTTCGGCGATGATTGCGAGCTGGATCCGCCGTTTCTGGCCGAGATCGAGCGGAAGGATCGCGAATCACTGGGGGCGGTTGTGGCGGGGCGATGGGATCTGTTTCTCGAGGGCATTCGCGGCCGTAACAACGACACGCGGATCTGCAGCGCGGGCAGCATCTACACCCTCCGCAGGGCGCTGCCGGGTGCCCGGGCCGAGTTGCTGCGGTATCATCAGACCGTCGATCGAGACAGCGGCACGGCAGTCAGTTGCTCGGCCATGGCCTTATGGGAGTGATGGCATGGTGATGCAGGCATCCTGCCTGTAATTGTGCACGCTGGAAGCGTGCACCACGAAATGCCGAGGATCAAGGGACGACGATGCAAAGCGGACGTTCAGCATTCGAGGACCTCGTTTCGGGTCGCAAGCGAGGGATTGCGATGAGCCTGGCTCGTACGGGGCTGGGCGTGCTGTCGTTCGCGTACGAGCGGGGCATCCGGGTGCGCAATGCCTATTACGACACCTGGGCCATGCCGGTATGGCTCGACATTCCCGTCATCTCGGTGGGCAACCTGACCGTAGGGGGCACGGGCAAGACGCCCATGACCATCTGGCTGTGCGAGCGAATGCTGGCTTGCGGCCGCAAACCGGCGGTTCTGAGCCGCGGCTACAAGGCGACGCAGCATGCCGGAGCGGACGAACTGCTTCTGATTTCGCGGCGGGTGCCGCAGGCGGTGGCCATCGCCCATCCCGACCGGGCCCAGGCGGGCCGGCTGGCGATTGCCGAGTACCACGCCGGTGCGGCCATTCTCGATGACGGCTTCCAGCATCGCCGGCTCGGGCGTGATCTCGATCTCCTGTTGGTCGACGCGACTCGGCCGTTCGGCTATGGCTGGGTGCTGCCTCGCGGATTGCTCCGAGAACCCATCAGTTCCCTGCGCCGCGCGGATGCCATTATTGTGACGCGGTGCGACCAGGTTTCGCCCGAACAACTCGAGGCGATCGAAAAGGAGATTCGCGGCTGGGCGGCGAACGTGCCCCTGGTGCGAGCGGTGCATCGGTTCGCGGGTTTCGCCGATCTGGCGGGCCAACCGGCCGACGTGCCGACCGGGCCGGCTGCATGCTTCGCCGGCATCGCCCGGCCCGAGGCGTTCGTGCGGACGCTGACCGATATCGGCTGTCGCCCGGTGGACACAGCCTTCTACCCGGATCATTACGACTATTCGCGAGACGACGTTGATGCGCTGATGACGTGGGCGCGCGACCTGGGCGTGGAGTGCCTGTTCACGACCGAAAAGGACGCGGTGAAGCTGGCTCGGTTGCAGACCGACTGGCCCGTGCCGGTGTTCAGCGCGGTGGTGCACATGGAACTGCTCGACGACGGCGAGCGCGTGCTGGACGAGTTGATCGACCGCATGTTAAAGGAGCACGAGGAGCCGGCGTCCGACGATCAGACGCCGACGGCGGAGTAGTGCGGCAGCGTTGCGGGGCGGGCGGTGTGCCTGCGGCAGCGTGCCAGTTGAGGATCGGAAGATGAGCGAACCAGAGCCGGTGGATCTGTCCAGACTCAAACTGCATTCGGTACACGATCGCAAGCATATCTCGCAACTCGACGCGTTCGCGAGCGTGCGACAGGCAGGGGCGAGTTTTGCCGAATGGTTCGATTCGCTGCCGAACTTCTTGGGGGCCAGGAAGCTGCGGGCGGCGGTGGACGCCATCGTGGCGGCGCGGCAGGCCGGCAAGCCGGTGGTGTTCGCGATGGGCGGTCACGTGGTGAAGGTCGGCTGCGGGCCGTTGGTGATCGACCTCATGCGACGAGGCATCGTGACCGGTGTGGCCTGTAACGGAGCGACGGCCATCCACGATATCGAGATCGCCATGCTCGGAGCGACCAGCGAAGACGTCGGCGACACCATCCGCGACGGACGCTTCGGCATGGTGCGCGAGACGATGGAATACTTCAGCGAGGCGGCGAAGCGAGCCGCTCGCGACCGCCGGGGTTACGGCCGGGCCATCGGCGAGCTGGCCCTCGAGCGCAAGCTGCCGAACTGCGGCTACAGCATCCTGGCCACGGCGGCCGAACTCGGTCTGCCGGCGTGCGTGCATGTGGCGATCGGCACGGATACCGTACACATGTCGCCGCAGATGGACGGAGCCGCCCTGGGCACAGCCACCATGGACGACTTCCATCGGCTCTGCGCCATCGTACGGGATATGGGCGACGGCGGGGCGGGTACGTGCGGCGTGTGGTGCAACATCGGCTCGGCCGTCCTGCTGCCCGAGGTGTTCCTGAAAGCGGTGTCCGTGGCTCGCAATCTGGGGGCGGATCTCGACAACCTGACCACGGTGAACATGGACATGCTGCGACACTATCGTCCCGCGCAGAACGTGGTCGGCCGTCCGGTCGCTCCCGGGCGCGGTCACGACATTGCCGGACACCACGAGATCATGGTCCCGCTGCTTCGTCAGGCACTCATCGAAAGGCTCGGGACGCTCGTCCGCGACAAGTGAATGAGGAGAGCCATCAGCTATCAGATGTTGACTCTCAGCTCTCGGCCAGATGATTGGCCCCAAGCCCGCACCTATTCCGCGGCGGCCGCCTTCGATCGAACCAGCCGCCGGTAATTGCACGGCGTCATGCCCGCATAGGTGTGGAACACCTGGCTGAACCAGTCGGCGTTGGTGTGCCCACTCTCGAATGCGATGCGTTTGATCTGCCAGTCGGTGGTGGCCAGAAGCTTCTTGGCCAGTTGGATGCGACGGCTGGCGATGTAGCGGCTCATTCGCGTGCCCATCTGCTCGGAGAAGATGTGCGAGAGGTATGTCGAGTTGATCCCGAGCACGCGGGCGACGGTGGCCACGTTGGTGCGGGGGTCCGAGAGGTGTTCTTCGACGTATTCGATCGCTTTTTGCACCTGCGGATGAATACCGGTTCTCGCCGGGCGCCACCAGGTGGCCGCGGCTGCGAGTTTCGGCTTGGAGGCCGTGGATGCATCGGGCCCTGATGCGCTCTCGGCCACGATGTCGGCCAGCAACGTCGTGCGGTGCTGGAACGAGGCCCGGGGAAGGGTGCCCGGTTCGACCAGTTGAAACAGCGCCAGGGCCTTGCCGTCATAACGCAGCGGCACGAATGAAACGAGGTGACCTGCCGGGCAGGAGGCACTCTGAGGGGCTGAGGGGTCTGCTGCGCCGGCCTTCCACCGCACTCCGCATGTCTCTCGATCGCGACACTCTCGGCAGGTCGGGTGAACGCTGGGCACTTCCGCGCCGTTCACCCACATGCTCTCCTTTTTGCCATCGAGCCGGTGGACGGCTACCGGGATGGGGTAGGCTCGGTTGAAACGCCGAAAGACCCGTTCGCAGATAATCTCGAGCGGATCGCACGACGGCGCATTCTGCTGAATCGAGGCATGTGGGCGAACTTGCATACGCTCTCTTCTCATTCGCCGTGGTTAAGAATAAATCTGAGCTAAACAAAAGAAGATATTCTGCACGAATCCAACGGGCGTTCCGCGTGCACGGTACAGCCGATGTCGTTCAGGTCATCGACTGATGCTGACGATAAACAAAATACACTGAACGCGATGCCGCATCAACGCTTTTGGAAGCGAAAAATGCGAGGTTCTTTACGGGGCACATCGGTATCGGTATTCCTGCAGACGCAGAATCCGACGATCTTCCAGACGGAATATATAGCACAAAAAGTAAGAATCACAATGTCATTGATTCAGATTGCCACCCGACAGTTTGCCGGCGTGCCGTTAGCAGGACAATGAGGAGTTGTCGTCCGTGAAACGGCTCCGGAGAGGTGGGTATTTTGGTAGACGGTACGCTCAGGAAACGGTCAACCGGAGGCGCAGAAGGTTCAAGGCTGTTTTGGTCGTGCGGTCGCGGATTTCTTCCCGGTCGAGGGTCGAGCCCAGTCGTAACTGCAGCACGTCGCAGCCGTCGGCGTCGGCCAGGCCAACGTAAACGAGGCCCACGGGCTTTTCGGGAGTGCCGCCGGACGGTCCGGCGATGCCGGTGACGCTCAGGGCGTAGTCGCTGCCACTGCGTTCGCGGCAGGCGACCGCCATCGCTTCGGCGACGGGACGGCTGACCGCGCCGTGAGCGGCGATCAACTCGGCCGGGACGCCCAGGAGCCGGATCTTGGCTTCGTTGGCGTAGGTCACCACGCCTTCCAGGAAGCAGGCACTGCTGCCCGGCACGTCGGTGATTCGCTTGGCCACCAGGCCGCCCGTGCATGATTCAGCCGTCGAGAGCGTCTCGCCACGTGCGATCAACTCGCGCACGACTACGCTCCATAGCGTGTCGGCGTCCTGACCGTAGACGATGTTTCCCAGCCGGGAGCGGATCTCGGCGGTCGTCTGCTCGAGCAGGGCTTCGGCCTCGGCGCGGCTTGCGCCGGCGGCGTGGATGCGGACGCCGATGACCGCCTGCTGGGCGGTCGTGCCGACAGTGGGGTTTCGGCCACGGGCCATGAGGTCGCGGATCCGCTCGCCCACCTCCGACTCACCGGCGCCGAACGTCTGGATGGTGCGGGCAAGGATCACCGCTCCATTCGTGTGGGCCTGTAGCCAGGGTAAAATGTCGCGGTCGTACATCACGCGCATTTCTCTTGGCACACCGGGCATGACGAACACCATCGCTCGGCCCACACGGGCGCGGATGCCCGGAGCCGTACCGCAGGTGTTTTCGATCGGCTCGCTGCCGGCGGGAAACATTGCCTGGACCCGATTGGCCTCCGGCATGGGACGCCCGCGTTCAGCGAAGAACGCTCGGATCTGCTCGAGATAGCGCTCCTCCAGCACCAGTTCGACACCCAGGACGGCAGCCAGCGCGTCGCGAGTGAGATCGTCGGCGGTAGGGCCGAGGCCGCCCGTGATGAGCACCAAGTCCGCCAACTCGGATGCGCGACGGATTTCCCGCACGAGCGGCTCCAGTTCGTCGGCCACCGTGGCATGCATGACGACCTGCACGCCGACTTCGGCCAACCGTCGCGACAGCCAGGCGCTGTTGGTGTCCACCGTCTGACCGAGCGTCAATTCGTTGCCCACGCTGAGGATGATCGCGTTCATGCCGACCAGCGTACTGGATGCAGCCTCGGGGATAAAGCGCAGCGCACAGTGCAGGGCGATCAACCCGTCAATCGCAGCATGCTCGGGTGCGCCGCCTCGAATTCGGTGGTTGGCGAACCTGTCGGGCCGGGTTATATTCACGCCGGAGTGAAAGGAGGGTCTTGCCATGTCGCCCCAAACCGGTTCGTGGCTCAGCCGTCTGGCGGAACGTTTCAGCAAGAAGGCGAACGGAGACAGCAAGGATGCGAACCTGCCGCGCGTGGGCGACGACGGTCTGCTCGTGGAGGGCGTCGAGATGCCGGACGATCTGAACGACGACGGCGACCCGGCCGCGGAAAAGACGGCCACGTCGCTGGTTCGGTGGGGCCGGCGCGACGCGGTGTTGAACCGGCTGCAGGAAGGTTATGACCGGCTCAACCAGGTCGTCGAGGAAATCCAGAAGCATCTGGCTCAGCAGGGCGAGCGTACCGACCGCATCTGCAACGCGCTGGAGCAGTTGGCGAGGTCGAGCGTGGACGCGGCCAGTCTGGGCCGGCACAACGCCGAGACGCTCGAGGCCATCGCCGGCCACATCGAAGCAGGCAACGCCCGCATGTCGCAGGTCGCCGAAGCGATCAACGAAATCCCCAAGGCCAGCCGGGCCCAGACCGAGGCAATCAACGGCATCCGCAAGCAGATGGAAATGTCGGCCGAGCAGAACCTCGTCACGTCGCAGACGATGGAGAAACTCAGCACGGCCATCACCACGCTGGGCGAGGTGAACACGACGCAGGCCGAGGCGCTGGCCCAGATGAACCGCAAGGCGGACGATCAGGCCGCGGAGTTGGGCAAGCTCATCGCGCGTCAGAACAAGCGGTTCATCATGCTGTTCGTGGTGACCATCGTTCTGGCTGCCGCTGCCATCACTGCCGTCATTCTCGGGTTGACGCTGCGATAGTGGCTCGGGCGAGAAGGACTCGCACGCAGAGCGTTTGCGCATCACCATCGTGCACAATAATCGGCACGACCAGCGGGCAGGATGCCCGCCCCCCCCGAAAAGCACCATTACGGCCCCGTGACCAGGCAGTGATCCGGCGGGGCGGTCTCGGGGCCCGAGAGACAGCTCATGAACACCGTCACATCGTCGGTATCCACATCATCATCGTCGTCCAGCCGGGCACGGCTGCAGGGTGGGTTCAGTCGTGGCACCTCGCTGGCGCTCAGGCAGACTTGGAGCCGGCCGAAGTCCTCCTGGTCCACATCGCCGTCGGAGTCCAGGTCTCCGAGGTAGGGCTGGGTCTGGAATCTCCAGATTTCCCCGATCACGGTGCCGTAGGCATCGCAGGGTGGGGACACACATGCGCAATGCGTCACGGGGACCACTTTTGATCCCGGCCGGTTGTCCCCCGGGACCGTGTACTATTGGCGAGTGGACACCGTCGCAGTTGGCATGGAATTCAACGTGCTAACATCATAGTGGCACGGGGCCTGCCGCTGGGCGAGCGGGTCCCGTAACTTGCCCCCATCTCATCCAGATTTCGAGACTCGGGCTTCGTTCGTCCTTCGGCATTCGGATTTCGGAATCCAACATGCCGCCCGGCGGTTCTTTGCTTCCGCTCGCGGGCGGAGGTACCATAAACAGTTTGTGTCTGGAGGTTTGTATATGGCCCTGGCGAGCGGAACATTATTCGGTCAGCGGTCGCACAGCGGTGTGCGGGCGGTCATGACCGGCCAGGTCGGCGTGGACAAGAAGCCCTTCATCGAACGAGTGGCGGAGATCGCCCGCAAGAACGGCCGAGAAGTGGTCGTCTGTCATGTGGGCGACATGATGTACAAGGAAGCGCCCGACGTCGTGCCGGGTCGCATCCTCGATCTGCCCCGCAACCGGCTCGACGGCTTGCGGCGGTCGGTGTTCAAGGACATCCTGCGGTTGGCGGAAAAGGCGCCCAATCTGCTGGTCAACACGCACGCGACGTTCCGCTGGCGCCATGGTTTGTTTCCCGCATTCGATCACGACCAGCTCGTCGAGCTGAACGCCGATCTGTACTTCACGCTGGTGGACAACGTCGATGCCGTCCACGAACGGCTCACCCGCGAACACGAAGTGGACCACACGCTCAAGGACATCCTCGTTTGGCGCGAGGAGGAGATCCTGGCCACGGAGGTGATGGCCCGGATCATTCGCGGCCACGGCAGCTATTACGTCATCGCGCGGGGCATCGAGCGGGACACCGCCGAAAGCGTCTACCGGCTCATGTTCGAGAGCCACCGGCGCAAGGTCTATCCGTCGTTCCCCATGACGCACGTGATGGACATGCCGGCCGTGCTGGCCGAGATCGACGCGTTCCGCGAGACGCTGGCCGAGCACTTCATCACGTTCGACCCTGGCGACTTGGACGAGAAGCGTCTGCTCATGGAGGCCGGCGCTGCCACACAGCGGGGCGAGAACAGCTTCAAGATCAAGGTGCACGGGCGGATGATGGAGTTTCGCGTGACGGACGTGACGTCGGTGGCCGGCGACATCGACGGACAGATCTACGCTCGCGACTTCAAGCTCATCGATCAGTCGGACATGATCGTCAGCTACGTGCCCGAACTGCCCGGCGGCAAGCCTGGCCTGTCCAGCGGCGTCGAGCGCGAGCTGCAGCACGCCTACGAGACCACGAAGGAAGTCTACGTCATCTGGAAGCCCAAGGTCGAGCCCTCGCCGTTCGTGACTCGCACCGCCAACGAGGTGTTCAACTCGGTGGAGTCCGCCCTGAAATATTTCCAGAAGAAAAAATACATCGAAGAGTTCCAACTGCGATTTGATCACACGCTGTCGGCACCGCGCGACCGCGGCCGGCACGGATGAGAGCAAAGCGGGCAACGCGGTGACTGAGGGGCCGGGGACGGGCGCTGAACTCGCCCACCGGCGATAAGCCCCTATGTTTTCTATGCTTCCCCAGTCCCCAGCCCCCAAACCCTTTATTAACGCCTTAGGAGTCGCACCATGACACCCGAATCACTGGCCGCCATGATTGACCACACGAACCTCAAGCCAGAGGCGGTGGCGGCGGCCATCGACCGCCTGTGTGAAGAGGCCTTGCGCTACGGCTTTGTGGCCGTGTGCGTGAATCCAATCTGGGTGGCGCGCTGCGCGCAGATGTTGGCGGGTTCCTCCGTCCGCGTGGCCAGCGTGATCGGCTTCCCGTTGGGGACCAGCCGCACGGAAACCAAGGTGGACGAGGCGCGGCGAGCCATCGACGACGGGGCGATGGAGATCGACATGGTGGCCCGGATCGGCGACCTCATCGCGGGTGATACGTCGATCGTGCGCGACGATATTGCGTCCGTGGTCGACGTCGTGCACGCCGCCTCGATCGAGCACGAGCTGAAGGTGATTCTCGAGACAGCCGTCCTCACACCCGACCAGATCATCGCGGGCTGCCGATGTGCCGCCGAAGCCCAGGCCGACTTCGTCAAGACCAGCACGGGCTTTCACCCGGCCGGCGGGGCCACCAGCGAGACCGTCCGTCTCCTGCATCGTTACGCCACGCCGCTGAAGGTCAAAGCGTCCGGCGGCATTCGCAGGCTGTCGTCCGCCCGAGCCATGATCGAGGCCGGCGCGTGTCGAATCGGCACGTCGTCGGGCCCGGCCATCATCGAGGAGTTGAAACAAGCGATGAGCTATTAGCCATGAGCTGTGAGCCGGAAAGGATAAGCGGTCGCCGGTCACGGAGGAATTAGATGGATTGTCGGCGCGTCTGGACGAGTATCGTTCTTTCGAGCTTGTGGCTGACGTCGGCCGCTTGGGCGGCAGAGCCAACGCGGGTAGGCGAGAGCCTGCTGTTCGAAGCGGAGGACTGGACCACGCCGCGTGAAGCCTGGTTGGCCGATCGCGACACGGAGGATCAGTGGAATCTCTGGAGCCAGAACGCGTCGGCCGGTTGGTCGGGTGGCGTCGTGCTACGTTCGCCAATCATTCGCGAGGATCGGGCGACGCCCGAGGCCGGAGCGCCGCCGCTGCACACACGGCTGGAAGGCATTCCCCCTGGCGTGTACGAGGTGGTGCTCAATCGCACCGGCCGCAAGCTGGCCGTCTCGCTCGACGGCAAGAACTGGCGGCCGACCGAATGCAACGCCGAGGACAACCTCGGCGTGTTCCGGATCGACGATGGCACATTCCAACTCTGGATCGACGACCGTTATTGCACGCCATCGAACATCGGCCCGGGCTACTACGACTACATCCGCCTCGACCCGTTCAAGCCGCCGACGCTGAGCCACTTCGAAGCATTCGCCGCGCCCGACAAGTCCGGCAACCCGGCCGGTTACGAGATCGTCTGGACATCGGATCGGCCGGTGCCCACGGGCATGCTGGAGATCGATTATGACGGCAGTTTTGAGCGGGTGATCATCGATCGCGACGGCTCGCCCAAGCTGCGCAATCATCGGCATCCCGTGCCCGCTTTCGCCTGGTCGATGCCGCGGATCAAGGTTCGTGTCGCCATCCCGTTCGCCAAAGACTTCGAGTGGACATCCGAGCCGGTCGAACTCACGTTGCCGCGCGGCACAACCAGACAGCAGGCGAAGCCATCCATTGACATTGCGCTTACGCCGGCCGGCCCGATCGTGCCCGAGCGGCCCATCCTGGCCGGCATCCCGTTCAGTCCCAGCGCATTGTGGAGAGTTGATGAACTCGTCGCAGTGGATCAGGCGGGCAATCTGCCGACGCAGAACACCGTGGCCGCTCGCTGGCCGGATGGCAGCGTGCGCTGGCTGTTCACGCGCGTTGCCGCCCGCAAGGAATCGACCGAGGTTCGGCTGGTCTCGGCACCCACTCCGTCCGGTAGCCGCTTTGCCGACGAGCAGTTGGCTTTAGTCGGGGAGGATGCGATCCGGTGGAACGATCGCTTGCTGGAGTGCGAATGGACACCGGAGCGCTTCGCGTTGTTCGATCGCGTTTCGCGACACGGTGGGCGTTCGATCACCGGCAAGCCCGAGTTGGGCAACGTCCGCGTGATCGACGGCAACGGCCGTGCGTGGGGACTCGGACGCCCCGAGCGCAGCGAATGGGAAGAGACCGGGCCCGTACGAACGGTGCTGCGGGTGGAAGGACACTTCGCCGCCGACAACGGCGAGAAGGGGCTCGCCTACCGACTTCGCTATTTCTTCACGGCCGGCTCGCCGCTGGTGCAGGTGCAGTTGACGCTCATCCATGATGTTGACGGCTCCGAGTTCCAGCGGATTCGGAGTCTCGCGTTTCGCATCCCTATCGCGGGTGAGGAACCGCTGCGCGGACAACTGCCGGGCGGCGAACCGGTCGATGTCACCGAGCCGGGCCGGCACGAGCTTTGGCAGCTCGATGCGAACCGGCTGCGCACCATCACGAACGGGCAGACGAGTGAGAAATCCGCGCGCTCGCCGGGCTGGGCGGTCGTGCAGCGGGGCGGCCAGGAAATCGCGCTGGCCGTGCGCGACTTCTGGCAGACGTGGCCCAAGTCGATCGCGCTCAAGCCTGACGGTCTGCACGTGCGGCTGCTGCCCGAACTGGGCAAAGACAAGTACGTCGCCAAGGACCTCATGGACTGGATGCGGCAGGGCTACGCGTTCGATGACGACGGGTGCTACCTGCTGCGTGGCGGCATGGCGCTGCGTCACGAGTTCTGGGTGCGTTTCGGTCAGGCGGGCGACGTGGTCGAACAGGGCGGGCCGGATGCGTGGGCCACGGGCGTGCTGAGCCTGCCGTATGCGGCGGTTGATCCCGAGCAGTACTGTCGGTCGGGTGCGTTCGGGCCGGTGCGTACAGCTGCCGCCGATAACCGACCCGAGTACGAAGCGCTGGTTGAGCGAAACGTCCGGGTGGTGCTCGATCTGCGTGAAAGCGCGGGCGAGTACGGCTGGATGAACTTCGGCGACTGGCACGGTGAGCGCACGTACAACTGGGGCAACAACGAGTACGACCTCAGTTGGACCATGGCGCTGCAGTTCGCCCGTACGGGGCGCTGGGACTACTTCGCGGTCGGCCGAGACATGGCCGTCCATCACGCGACCGTAGACACCATCCATGCGCCCATTGACGAGCGCATGCCCGGCCGCGTGTGGACGCACTGCGTGGGGCACGTGGGCGCGGGCGATCGAATGCCTTCGACCGGGCCCGCCGGCGGTCTGCTCGAGGCGTGGCTCAAGACCGACGTGTACAACCAGCACTTCTATCGCGGCATGGTGGACGCCAGCGGCCACATCTACCAGGAAGGCAATTTCGCGTACTACTTCCTCACCGGCGACCGCGACCTGCTCGAAAGGGCTGAGATGGTCTGCTCGGCCCAGGCCGCTTACCTGACGCCCACTTTTGATTTCCGCATCGAGCGCGGTGCCGGCTGGCCGCTTTCCAATGCGGTCGCGGCCTACGAGGCGACGGGCAATCCGTACTATCTGAACGCGGCCCGCATCTACGTCGAGCGCATCCTCGAAAAGCAGGACCCGGTGGGTGGCGGCTGGCTCCTCCCGCAGCCGCCCAGCGAGTGCGACGGCCAGACGGGCATCGGCGGCAAGGCGTTCGCCACCGGTATTCTGCTCTACGGATTGATGCGCTACGACCTCGTCGAGCCGCGGCCCGACGTGAAGGATTGCATCGTCAACGCGTGTCGCTGGCTGGTCGAGCAGACGTGGAACGACGAGAAGGCAGGCTTCCGCTACAAGACCGGCTGCGATCTGTATCGCGACGACGCAGGTAATGGTGCGGTCAACGCGTTATGCCTGCCCGGCCTGGCGTACGGGTATGAACTCAGCGGCGATGAGCGATTCCTGCACGTGCTGCATAAAGGCTACGCCATGATGTGCGCCTACACGGGAACCGATGGCAAACGGACCGGCATGGTCTGCCGGCAATCAGCATTTGCGCTGCCCACGTTGTCCGCGACCACCCGGCCGCATGCCGAATAGCCGACCGCTCGCGAGTGCGGAATTGGGTTAATAGGAGGCAACGGAGGTAACGGAGAAGCTTCTCTGTTATCTCCGTTGCCTCCTGTAAAAAATTCTTTCTTGATCGCTGCCCGTCCGTGCTATCCGTGGTCAAGAACAGACTTTCTCCTCCTGAGGCCGGCACGCCGGCCTCAGGAGGAGAAAAGAGAAAAAGATTGATGTATCGGTGCCTCGCTTTCCGGGGGCCTACGCCGCCCGGCTATTCACTTGCGCCCCGTCGGGGCGAAGACAGGCAGACGACGCCGTGCATGACGACTCGGTGACACAACGACGCGGTGACGCGGAGACGCGGCGAACGAGACGAAGGCACCGGCCGCGCGATAGCGTCGAGGCTTGGGGAGGGCGGTTCTGCGGGCGAGCTCGAATCTCGCCACCCAGCCCGCAGCCCTCAAGCCTCAGGTCTCAGGACTCAAGTCTTCTTCCCCAGCCCCCAGGCCCTAGTCTCCAGCCCCCTCTCTCACAGTCCCGCGAGGCGTTCAAACGCGCTCATGTCCTTGAGCCGATAGAGGATCTCGCCGGCCTTGGGCACCATGAGGATGCCTTCGGATTCGCGGTTGGCGTAATCGGCCGGGTTGATCGAATCGGGATCCATGTAGCCTAGGTTGATCTTGCGGCAACGGCTCTCGGGGATGCGGGTGGCCAACACGACGTTGACGCGGGGCTTCTCCACGCCGTTTTCGTACGTGCCCACGCCGCGCACGTGTGTGCTGTGGGCGATCACGCCCCAAGGATACCGGCTGAACTTGTCCCACTGTTTGACGAAGTAATCGCGGGTGTGATAGCCGATCTCGTCGAGCACCTTGCCGTGCGAGTACGACACCTCGTCGATGTGGGGGGCGTAGATGATGAGCGTGCCACCGTCGGCCACCGCGGGCTCCATCTTGTACATGCACTTGCCGGCTGTCCAGATGTCGTCGTACATCTTCGGCGCACAGCTGAGGATGGTCTTGTACGGCTTGTCGATGTACTTGATGTGCAGCGAACTGGATAGCTCGGTGGCCGCCTTCCACGCCTCGCGGACCGGGCCGGCGAACGCGCCGGCCACGTCGTCCTTATTCACCACGTAGCCGATGAGACTCCGCTCGCCCGGCACGAGGTCTGCCGCGGCCTCGATCGCCGCCCGGACGCGCGTCTCGCGCGTGCCGTTGACCACCGGGTTGGTCAGGAGCGCACCCACCCAGTGCGTGAAGTTGATCACCTCGGGAGCGGCGATGCCCGGGAAGAAATACTTGTGTCCGCCCGAGAAACCCACGACCTCGTGCGGGAACACCGGCCCGCAGATGATCACGTGGTCGTAGTCGAACACGAGCCGGTTGATCTTGACCGGCACCTCGATGCTGAGCATGCCGTTGGTCAACTCTTCGACTTGCTGGTGGCTGAGCGTGCCCACCTGCCGCAGGGCGGCCGGGTTGTTCCACTCGTGGTTGTGCACCCGCACGCTCGCGTACTTCGCCTCGCGTTCAGCCGGCGTGAGCTTCAGCAACTCGTTGATCTTCTCCTCGGGCATGGGCGGGTGCGTGCCCAGGGCGATCAGAAAGTCGATCTGCTTGGCCCGGCCCATGAGCGTGTCGGCGATGACGCGGAACCACGTTCCGGTGGGACCGCTCCGGGTATGGTCGGGAATGACGGCCAGGACGCGCTTGCCGTCCAGGCCGGTGGCGGAAACGTGGCGCTCGACCAGGTTGCGCATATCAGCTTCGGTCAGCGGGCCGGCGGGGTTCGTCTGCGAAATCAGCATGCGAGGCAACTCCTGCAAAGGACAGCAAATCAAGAGCCTCATTATAACGCGGGCGAATGTGGCTGCGAGGCGCGGGCCGGGCGGTGTCCAAGTCCGGAAAGGCGAATGACGAAATCTGAATGACGAAGGGGGACCGAATGGCGGAACATTTGGCTACCCAGCCACGGCGGATGGCTGTAAGCTGTCGGTGCCATGTCCTGGCGATTCCGCCGGGAGGCAGGGGTGCATATCGCGGAGAACGAAACCATGTTGCCAGGCTGGACACGGCTATTGTCGGTGGTGGTTCTCATGAGCACAGGGGGTGGCCTCGTGCAGGCCGCTGCGGCCAAGGCGAAGCCGGGGCAGCAACCAGCTCGGGCTGCGGCGGCGCACCGGTACGACCTGGTGATTCGCAACGGCCGGGTCATGGACGGCTCGGGTAATTCCTGGTTCTACGACGACGTCGGCGTGCGGAACGGGAAGATTGTCACCATCGGCCGGATCGCTCCCGGAGCAGGAACCAAGGAGATCGACGCGACGGGCCTGGTCGTGGCTCCCGGCTTCATCGATGTCCACACGCACGCGGACGAGGATCTGCACAAGCATCCCCGAGCGGAGAATTTTATCCGTGACGGCGTGACCACCATCGTCACTGGCAACTGCGGGAGCAGCGTGACGGATGTTCGCGGTTACTTTCACCAACTCGAGAAGAAAGGCGTGGCCGTCAATGTGGCCACACTGATCGGTCACAACTCCATCCTTCGCGCCGTCAAGGGAGATCGCGCGGACAAGCTGACCACCGCCCAGATGGACAAGGCCAAGCAGATGGTCCGGCAGGCCATGCTCGATGGCGCGGTGGGCATGTCCACTGGCTTGATCTATACGCCCGGCACGTACAGCGAGACCGAAGAGATCATCGAATTGCAGAAGGTGGCGGCAGAGTACGGCGGCATCTACGCCACACACATGCGCGACGAGGCTCGCGAGATTCTTGCCGCCATCGATGAGGCCTTGCGGGTCGGGCGCGAGTCGGGCAGCCGCGTCCAAATCTCGCATTTCAAGATGCCGACGGACGTGGCCCGGTCGATGGGCGGCAGCAAAGTGACGCTGGCGCGGGTGATGGAGGCGCGGGCTGCCGGTCAGGAGGTCTGGCTCGACCAGTATCCGTACACCGCGTCGAGCACGGGCATCGCCTCGCTGCTTCCGTCGTGGGTCCGCGAGGAGGGGAACGACCGGGCACGGCAGGTCTTGCAGGATCCCGCCTCGCTCGAACGCGTGCTGGCGGACATGCGGCAGTCGCACGAGATCGAACGGCAGCGGCGGGACATGTCGTACGCGGTGATCTCGTCGTGCAGCGCGTACCCGGAATACGTGGGCAAGAACATCAAGCAGATCGCCCAGATGATGAAGCGCCAGCGCGAGCAGGCCGCCGACGCTTCCGCGGGCGGCGGAGACGAACTGCCCGAGGTGACGTCGCGCGAGCAGTACCTGGCGATCATCGACATTTTCTTGAAGGGCGGCGCATCGTGCGTCTTCCACAGCTTCAGCGAGGAGCAGGTGGAGAACATCATGCGCCATCCGCTGACGGCCGTCTGTTCGGACAGCGGTGTGCGCGTGTTCGGTGAGGGCCAGCCGCACCCGCGGGGCTACGGGTCGAACAGCCGAGTGCTGGGGCGGTACGTCCGCGAACGCGGCGTGATCACGCTGGAGGAGGCCATCCGTAAGATGACCTCGATGCCGGCCCTGGCGTTCCGCTTCAAGGATCGCGGCTTACTGCGCGAGGGATTTTGGGCCGATATCACCATCTTCGATCCGCAGACCGTCGCCGATCAGGCAACGTTCGAGCAGCCGCACCAGTACGCCAAGGGCATCATCCACGTCATCGTCAACGGGCAGCCCGTGGTGGAGAACGAAGAAGTCACCGGCGCGCTGCCCGGCATGCCGTTGTACGGCCCCGGCCGCGTCGACAAATGACGCAATATTGTGGTGCAGGCATCCTGCCTGCACGTGTTTGCCGTGCAGGAGATCGACGTGGCTTCGCGCTGAAAGGGCGCGAAGTCAGTAGAGAGAGAGCGGCGCGGCTTCGCCCCGAAGGGGCGCGAAGTCAGTAGCCGTGGGCGTTCGGCCACGGACCGCTGGCTACCCAAAAAACATCTCCTTGTCAATCTGAGGGCGGTCGCCGCCCTCAGGTTGACAAGGGTAGCTAGTGCGGGGCCCGCACCGGCGGCTCACGCCGCCGGCTATTGACCGGCGCCCCTACGGGGCGAGAAGGTGCCGTACGCTGAACACGTACTCCTGCCTGCACATGCACGCTGGAAGCGTGCACCACAAGAAACGCGGACATCTACTCCTACTCGTACGCGTCGTCGCAGGTGGGGTTAGCCAGGACGTTCGCGCCGGACATGCAGTCCTGGAACGCGGTCACGTCGAACGTATCCACGTCGTTGTCACCGTCGATGTCGGCCGGTTCGCAACCGGGCGAGGGCGGAGCCCCCAGGATCGGTCCCAGGCAGCGTTGCAGGTACGCGAAGTCTTCCAGATCCACGTCGCTGTCGAGATCGAAGTCGGGCCGCACGCTCTTCACCGTTAGCGTCACGCTGAGCACCTGCGGGCTGTTGGCAGCACCAGGATCGGCGATGGTGATAGACGCGTGATGCGTGCCGATGGCCAGCGCGGCCGTCGAATAGGAGAGCGTGAGCGTCACGGCGTCGCCCGGGCCGGTGGAACTGCCGTTGGTTGGACTGACCGCCAGCCAAGCTTGATCGCTGCTCGCGGTGAAATGGACTGTGCCCACGCCGGTGTTGGCTACCGTGAACGTGTCGTCGGGCAGGTTCTGCGTGTAATCGACGGAACGCACCAGGGCCGACGTGCTCAAGCCGATGAGCGGTACCGTCGGCACGGTATAGGCGATCTCGTACAGCCGGCTCGGCGTACCCCACGATCCGAAGCAGCAAACCGTCTCCTGGTTGTATTCGAGCACGTACACCTTGCCGTTGTACGCGCAGAGCACGTCGACGACTCGGCCCAGGCCGCCGAGAAAGCGATTGGACGTGAACCCTCGGCCGGCCTCGTCAAGGCGAAGCGTGAGCACGTCAAAGCCGACTTCGGGCACGGGCTCGAGATTGCCGAAGCGAGCGACGAACGCCCGACCGTGAAACTCGGGCGGGAAGAGGATCGCGCCCGGATCCATGAGCGCCGGCTCGTAGAAGTCCAGGCCGTTGGGCGAGGAGTGCGGGTGGAAACCGTGGTAGGGGCCGCCGTCGGCGTAGCCGAGTTCGCCCGGTCCGGGCTTGCCGTCGGGACCATAGTTGGCCCAGGCAGGCGTGGTGGCCAGACCGTCCGGCAGCGGCGGGGGGCCGGGCGTGCCCACGCTCGTGCAGGTGTACGACGCGTCGCTGCCCGAAACGTCGCTGCCGTAGCGATACGGGAATCCGTAGTGTTGACCGGCTTCGAGCATGTTGAACTCGTCGGCGTAGTCGCAGCCGAGGTTCGGGCCGTTCTCGACGCCGAACAGCTTGCCGTCCATGCGGAAGGTGATGTCGAAGGAGTTGCGGATGCCCTCGCAGAACGTCTCGAGGCCGCTGCCGTCCAGGTTGCAGCGCAGGATGCGGGCATTGAGGCGGCCCTCGAAGATCTCCGCCGAGCCGTCGGAGAGGAAGCCGTAGTGCGACTCGGATCCGGAGTTGATGTAGAGCAGGCCGTCCGGACCGACGGCCACACCACCGACGCCATGGAACGTGCCGATCTGGAGCGGAGGCATGGTCACGATGGTCGAGAACGCGAACGCGTCGATGGCCGGATCGGGATGCGTGTCGATGCCCTTGATGATCTTGCCGAACTGCGTGGAGATGTAGAGATTGCCGGCGGGATCGAACGTGAGGCCTTGAGCGTTGTCCACCAGGTTGCCCAGGCCGGGCACGAGCGACGCGGTGATGGCGGGGCCGTCGGTTTCGATGCGGTAGAGCCGCGTGTTGGTCGCGGACGCTTCGTTGCTGATGGCGTAGATATGTCGACTGACCGGACTCTGCGCGATGGAGGTCATATTGCTGACCGGAAACGTGTATGTGCGACCGGTAAAACCGGCGGGCAGATCGGACATGGTGGCCGGCGGCGGCACGGCTCGGACCTCCAGATTGTCGAAGAGAACGCCCGTGAACGTGTTCGGGCCGACGTTGCCGGTCTTGAGAACGAGCGTCGCCTTGCTCGCGGCAGCCGTAAACGAGATCTGGTACTGCACTGGTGACGTGCGAGGAATCGGTCCGTCCCATGCCGGCCGGCCTGCGAACGTGTCGTTCTTGTAAAGAAGTATGGCATCGTTCACGCCGCCGGTCTCATCGACGCCGTCGACCGGTGTGCGGTCGGCGTTGATGACGAGTACCTCCGCCCACATGGCATCGGGCACGGCGGGCGCGCTGTGCCAATAGCCGGTGACGGTGACCACCCAACCGGGCGTGACGTCGAACTGTTGGTACGCGCCGCCGTTGATGTCCGACCCGGCCACGCTGAGCCGGCCCGTATCAACGGTCGCCGCAAAGTCGCTTTGCCCGTCGCGCTGAATCCAGACGGTCCAGCCGTTCAGTCCGTCGGCGAAGTCGCCGTTGGTCAGGAGGTTGGCGTGACTGCGAGCGGGCGCGATGGCCGCGGCTAGTGCGGCGAATACCACGAATGCGGGAAGCTTCATCCGTCTCTCCTCATTTGCGGTTCAAGTGGGGAAATGACCCGAGGCATTGTAGGACGGGTCAAACTCTGCCGACCGGTCGCCGCTTGGCGCCGCGATACAGGGCGCTGTCGCGAATACGCGAGACTCGGGTACAATGCCGCCGTGCGTCTTGGTCTGCATCAGCTTACAGGTTCCGGAGGTAGCGTATGGATCGCGAACGACGTAATGAGGTGAGCCGGCGGGATTTTCTGTGGCGGACGACGTCGGGGGCGGCGGCGCTGGGGGTCGGAGCCCTGGCCGCGCAGGCGTGGGCGGAGCAGGCGGCCCCTGCCGGCGACGCGGCGCAGTCAACGGCCAGGAAGCCGATTCTGCCGCACGGCAAGCTCGGGCGAACCGGCTATCCGGTGACGCTGGTGAGCTTCGGCGGCATTCTGCTCAAGGGCTCGGTGGGCACGCGCGTGCTCCAACTGGCCATCGACCGCGGGATCAATCTCGTGCATACGTCGGCAAGCTACGGCGGCGGGGCGAGCGTGGCCGCGTTCGGCGAACTGTTCAAAGCCGCCCCGGCGTATCGCGAGAAAGTCTTTCTCTGTCTCAAGAGCCTCAGGCCGGAGAAGGAGAGCGAGATCGACGACATGTTGCGCGCGCTGGGCGTCGAGAACGCGGATGCCGTCCTGACCGAGCTGCACTCGCCGGATCCCAAGCGCGTCGACGCCATTCGCCGGCAGCAGGACGCGCTGAAGAAGAAGGGGAAAGTGCGTCACACCGGGTTCGTCTGCCACGGCGACATGAACGATGTGCTCGAGCTCGTGCTCGATCAGCACAAGGATTACTTCGACGTCGCGCTGTTGGCGATGAAGCTGGTGCCCAACCCGGCGAATCGCGACAAAGCGGCGGCCGATGAAGCCGGTCAGCGCTTCCTGGCCAACCTCAAGGCGTTGCGCAAGGCGGGCGTCGGCATTCTATCTATGAAGAGCGGCGCCAAAGAGGCGGTCAAGAAAGGGGCCGCGGTCTACGGGCCGCATATCAAGGCCTATCTCGAGGCCGGGGCGGACAGCATGCTTACCAGCATGGACACGCTCGACCAGGTGGATATGGTCACGCGGCTGGAGCTGCGCAACCCGCACCTGACGCCCGACGAGCGCCGGGCGGCGGCCGAGTTCCACGACAGCCAGGCCGGCACGTGCCGCATGTGTGCCGCATGCAAGAAGGCCTGTCCGCAGGGCCTGCCGGTGAACGATCTCATGCGCTTCCGGATGTACGACGTGGATTACGGCCTGCATGAGCACGCGCGAACCGAATATGAGTCACTTGGCGTGGACTTCCGCCAGGCGGCCAGCCGCTGCGGCGATTGCACGGCTTGCGCGTCGGTTTGTCCGGTGAATCTGGCCGGGCCGACCACCGTGCGGGATACGGCCATCGCTCTCGGATGATCGCATCGCCGCTTTCCGCGGACGCCACCGACGCTCAGGTCCGAATACGGCGAACCACGGAGGGCACGGAGGAGCACAGAGGCAAGCCGCGCGGCGCTTTGCCTCTGTGATCCGCTGTGTCTTCCGTGCGTTTTGACCACGGATGTGCTCTTGTTCTTGCCCTGGTGAAGCGAGTCCGTAGACTCAGATCTCAAGCCTCAGGTCTCAAGTCTCAGGACTCAGGTCTCACATTCTTTCCCCCGTTTGACGGACGCTTGCGTGAAGCACGAGGCGGCCGGCGACCGGCGGCGAGGTCTTGATCGAAGAGCCGCTTGCGTCGCAGGATGTGGTGATAGTGCTGGGCGAAGCGGTGGGCTTCGTCGCGCACGCTCTGTAGGAGCCGCAGGGCCGGATTGTTGCGAGACAGCCGGATGGGCTTGCCGCGAGCCTGCGTGTAGATTTCCTCCTCGCGTTTGGCCAGCGAGATGACCATGGGCGGGCGAATCTCCAGCAGCTGGAACGCCTCCAGAGCCGCGTGCAACTGGCCCAGGCCGCCGTCGATGAGGATCACGTCGGGATAGAGTTCCTCGCCCTCGCTGGCCAGTCGATACCGTCGCAGGATGACCTCGCGGATCATGGCATAGTCGTCGATGCCCTCGACGGTCTTGATCTTGAACCGCCGATAGCCGGCCTTGAAGGGCTTGCCATCGATGAACGAGACCAGCGAGCCGCAGGAGTCCTCGCCCTGCAGGTTGGCGATGTCGATGCCTTCGATGGTTCGCGGTGGTGTGTCCATCTCCAGAATCTCCGCCAGCTTGGCGAGCCCCTGCGTGGGATCGATGTGAAACACCTCGGGCTGCACGTCTATATCGGGATCGCCCGACAGGCTCAGCGCTTCGAGGGCCTTGATCTCGTCGCGCAGCCGGGCGGCCTGCTCGAACTGCAGCTCCTTGGCGGCCTGCTCCATCTCCTTGCGCAGTTGCCGCAGGACCACGCTGCGCTTGGAGGCGAGGAACTTCTTGAGCCGGTCGATGTCCTTGCGGTACTCCTCCTTCGAGATGAGGTCGGCGCACGGTGCCGTGCATTGGCCGATGCTGTGCAGCAAGCAGGGTCGAAAGTGCCGCCGCTTGTCGTCGTCGGCCAGGATGGTCAGCTCGCAGGTGCGAAAGCGAAAGACCTTCTGCAGCGAGTTGACCGCATCGCGGAGGCCGGCGGCGCTGGTGAACGGGCCGTACAGCCGCGTGCCCTTGTGCCGCGGCTTGCGCGTGACGTACACGCCGGGAAAATCGTCGGAAGTGGTGATTTCCAGGTACGGAAAGGTCTTGTCGTCGCGCAGCCGCTCGTTGTAGGGCGGTTGGATGTCCTTGATCAGCCGGTTCTCCTGGAGCAGGGCGTCCACCTCGGTCTCGCAGTCGAGAAAGTCGAGGTCCACGACCTGGCCGATCATGCTGGCGATTTCCGGCCCGCGGGTTCGCAGGAGGTCGGCCGAGCTCTGGAAATAGCTGCTCACGCGGCTGCGGAGGTCTTTGCCCTTGCCGATGTAGAGCACGCGGCCCTGGGCATCCTTGAACAGGTAGACGCCAGGCGTCTTGGGCAGATTGCGGATCTTGTGCAGGAGAGGGTCGAGCCGTCCGGATTGGGCGGCCTCGGGCAGCGTTTCGACGAGTTCCGCATTCGAGGCGGGCAGCGTCTCCCGAGGCGTGTCGGCCGGTTGCGAACCGCGTGCGGCGGGGGCGCTGGCGCCGTTCTCACGGGGCCTCTCGTCGTCGGCTTGCTCCCGGTCTCCAATGGGCATATCGTTCTGGCTTGTGGGGTCGAACATCCTCATCGATTATAGCCGGAGGCGGTCCGACCCGGGGAGTGCCCGATTCGCACGGAAGACCAACGACGATGTCAACAATCACGTATCGAAGCGCTGGAGTGGATTACGATCCGCTGGATGCTTTCAAGCGGTACTGCCAGAAATCAGCGGGCACGACCGTCGGCAACCTCGCTCGCTTGGGCTTCGGTGAGCCTGCCGGCATCCGCGGCGAGACGGCATACTTGCTCGAAACCGACGATGCCTATCTGGCTCACGTCGAGGAAGGGCTGGGCACGAAAGTCCTGGTGGCCGACGCCATGTATCGGCTGACCGGCCAAAGCTTCTATCGCAACATCGCCATCGACAATATCGCCACCATCGCCAACGATCTGTGCGCCTGTGGCGCGTTACCGGTGAGCATGGCCATGTTCGCCGCCGTCGGCGACACGGCGTATCTGGCCGACGCCCGGCGGTCGGAGGATCTCGCGGCCGGCTTCGCGGAGGGCTGCGAAGCGTGCGGCGCGGTGTGGGGCGGAGGCGAAACGCAGGTGCTCAAGGGGATCGTCTCGCCCGAAACCATGGTGCTGGGCGGTTCGGCGTTCGGTCAGATCCGCCCCAAGCATCTGCGGATCACCGGCGACGTGCGCGACGGCGATGCGATCGTCTGTCTGGCCAGCTCGGGCGTGCAGACCAACGGCCTGACGCTCTGCCGAGCGGTGGCCGAGCGGCTGCCCGAGGGATATCTGACCAAACTCTCCGACGGTCGCACGTACGGCGAGGCGTTGCTCGATGCCTCGATCATCTACGTGCGTTTCGTGGCTGAGTGCCAGTCGAGGAACATCCCGCTGCACTACGCCGTGCACGTGACGGGGCACGGCTGGCGCAAATTCATGCGGCTGGAAGCGCCGTTCGTGTACCGCATCAGCCGGATTCGCCCGCCGCAGCCGGTATTCGACTGCATCGCCAAGGCGGCGGGATTGGACCATCGCGAGGCCTACGGCACGTTCAACATGGGTGTTGGCTTTGCCGTGTATGTCGCCCCCGAGCACGCCGAGGCCGCCGTCGCCTGCGCCGGCGAATGCGGCTACGAGGCCTGGCTGGCGGGACGAGTGTGCCGCGAAGGCGACCGCAAAGCGGTCATCATCGAGCCGCTCGGTCTGGAGTTCGGGGCGGAAACGCTGGCCATCAGGTAGACCGTCACGCATATCAAAGGAGGAAGGGCATGGCAGGCACTCGCTGGTTCGTGGCGTCGGTATTGATGCTCGGCTGGGCCGCGATCGCCGGGCCCTCGGCGTTCGCCAAGTTGCCGGATCGCCCGAATATCCTCGTCGTCATGTCCGACGAGCACAACGTGAATGTCACGGGTTGCTACGGGAATCGGATTGTCCAGACGCCGAACATGGATCGGCTGGCCGCCCGCGGCATCACGTTTGACGCCGCCTACACGAACTCGCCCTTGTGCGTGCCTTGCCGGCTCTCGTTCACGGCCGGCAAGTACATCAGCCGAGTGGGGGCCTGGACCAACAGTTGTGAGTTGCCGAGCCCCGACTATCCGTCACTACCGCGGATCATGAACGCTGCCGGGTATGAATCGTTCCTGTGCGGCAAGATGCACTACGCTCACGACCGCCGCTACGGATTCACCGAGATCGGCGGCAACATGAACAAGAGCACGAAGAACGGCAGAGGCGGCCGTCGTGACTCCGCCGACCTGAAACCCACGGGTGAGCGATCGCGGCGTTTCGACGACTTCTACGCGGCCGACAACAGCACCGTGCTGAACCACGACCGGGCGGTGACGGCGGGAGCGGTCGAGTTCCTGCGGAACCGCAACGCCACCGACAAACCGTTCTTCCTGTTGGTCGGCTATCTGGCCCCGCACTTCCCGCTCATCGTGCCGCAGAAGTACTGGGACAACTACAAGGGCAAGGTGCCCATGCCCGTGATTCCGGCCGGCTACCTGGACTCGCTGCCTCGCAACTATCAGCATCTGCGGGTGGGTTTCAGTGTGACCGACGTGCCCGAGGCGGAGGTTCGCAAGGGACGCGAGTTGTATTACGGCCTGACGCAGTGGGTGGATGAGGAAATCGGCAAGGTGCTCGCGGCGCTGGAAGCGAGCGGCCTGGCTGACAACACCGTGGTCATCTACACGAGCGATCACGGCGAGAATATGGGCGAGCACGGTTTGTGGTGGAAAAACTCGATGTTTGACACATCGACCCGAATACCGCTGATCATCTCCTGGCCGAAGCGCTGGGCGGGTGGGCAGCGCCGAGCCCAGGCATGCTCGCTGGTCGATGTGGTCCAGACCATCGCCGAGCTCGGCGGGGCGACCGTACCCAGTGACTGGGACGGCGATTCCATGTGCGCGTGGATGGACGATGCCAACCACCGGTGGAAGGATCTGGTCGTCAGCGAGTATTACGCTCACAACATCGCGTCGGGCTACGCCATGATTCGCCACGGCGACTACAAGTACGTCTATCACACGCCCGCCGACGACAGACATCCGGCCGAGCGAGAACTCTACGACCTGAAGGCCGATCCGGGCGAGTTGAAGAACCTGGCGGCCGATCCCGGTCAGCAGGATCGCATCAAGACGCTGCATGCCATGCTCGTCAAGGAGCTGGGCGAAGATCCGGACAAGACCGAGCAACGGGCACGGGCTGAGCTGGCTCGCGGCTACACCAACGTCACTGCGGGCCCTTGAACCATGTGTTCTCTCACGCAAGTTGCCAGCGAGCGGCTCTCGCAACACTCGACGTGAAGAACGTTCGCTCCCGTCGAACTGAGTCCGCCGGGACAAGCTCGGCGGCTCGCTGGTTTGCACACATCGCCGCCAGACTCCACGCACGGCCATCAGTTGTAGTCGGCGCAGAGCGAGATGAGCGCGTCGCCGATCTGGTCGGCCTGGGCGTCGGTGACGTAGTCGGCGGCGTAGACGGCATTGACGTAGACGAGCCGTCCCAGCGTGACGGTCATGACGAACTCGCTGTTGATGCCCTGTTCATCGTTGGGCGACAGGGCCAGGTACCAGCCCTGGGCGCCGTCGCTGAGCGTTACGTAGGACTCGTTCAGAACGGTGAAGTCGCTGCTCTGGTTGAACGTGTCGAGCCAGGCTTGGCGGAATTCGGCGAGCGTCTTTTCGGCCACCGGCTTGAGCACCACGAGCGAGAACTCCGTCGGCGGCGTGGTGGCTCGCCAGGTCCAGGCGCGGTTCAGGTCGGCGGCGGGGTTGGTGGCACCCTGGCGAGGCTGGCCGGCGCCCGGTGGCGGGTTGAAGCCGACGTGGAAGGTCGGGTCGAAGTACTGCCGGCCGCAGATATTCCCGTTCCCGTTGTTCCCACCGGGATTGGGGCCCGTGCTGCCGCACATCTGGCCCGAGCACGCCGCCGCCACGAGCACTGTCAACAGAATCCGCTTCATCGCTACACTCTCCCGCCACGTTGTGGCCCTCGGCATTGTACCGCAATCGCCAGTCGCGGGCGACGCGAACCAGCGCCTGCGACCTCGGCCGGCGACGCTGGGCTTGCCCTCCGATTGGGCGGTGCGGCGGCCTGTATTCCAGCGGGGCGGGGGACTATACTGGCACATAGGGAAACGTTTTCTTTCGCGAGGACGAGATGCTGTTCCAGCCGCCATTGCCGCCTCAGTACGCCCGCATGACCGAGCGGGAGATGTTCGACCGCATTCGCGCCCACAAGGCCGCGTTCGGGCGGCGGCTGGTCATTCTCGGCCATCACTACCAGCAGGACGAAGTCATTCAGTTCGCCGACTTCACCGGCGACAGCCTGAAGCTCAGTCAGTTGGCGAGCAAGCAGCCCGACGCCGAGTACGTCGTGTTCTGCGGCGTGCATTTCATGGCCGAGTCGGCCGACATTCTGACCCGCGAGGACGTATCGGTCATCCTGCCCGACTTGTCCGCGGGCTGCAGCATGGCCGACATGGCCATGATCGAGCAGGTCGAGGACGCCTGGGACCGATTTGCCGAAGCCACGGACGCCAAGATCATCCCCATCACGTACGTGAACTCTACGGCGGACGTGAAGGCGTTTTGCGGCCGGAACGACGGCGCCTGTTGCACGAGTTCCAATGCCCGCCAGGTACTCGAGTACGCGCTGACGCAGGGCGACAAGGTGCTGTTCCTGCCCGATCAACACCTGGGCCGCAACACGGCGTACGCCATGGGCAATCCGCTCGAATCGATGGTCATCTACGATCCGCACGCGCCGAACGGCGGCCTGACCGACGCGCAGATCGCCGAGGCCAAGTTCATCCTCTGGAAGGGCCACTGCAGCGTGCACCAGCTGTTCACGGTCGAGCACTGCGAGCAGATCCGCAAGAACGATCCACAGGCGAAGATCATCGTGCATCCGGAGTGCCGCTGGGAGGTGGTGCAGCGGGCCGACCTGGCCGGCAGCACGGAGTACATTCTCAAGGTGCTGGACGAGGCGCCCGAGGGGACAAGCTGGGCCGTCGGCACGGAGGCACATCTGGTGAATCGGCTGGCCAACCGTTACGCCGGCCGGAAATACATCCGTTCGCTGGCCGGCATCCAGTGTCTGTGCACGACCATGTACCGCATTGACCTGCCGCACCTGACGTGGTCGCTCGACGAGCTCGCGGCGGGCCGCGTGGTCAATCGCATCAAGGTCCATCCGCAAACGCGTCAAGAAGCGCTGCTCGCGCTGCAGCGCATGCTCGACAACGTCAGCGCGACCCCGGTCTCGGCGAAATGAATGTAGCTGTCAGCCGTCAGCTATCAGCCAGATGTCTGTCTCATAGCTCATTCGTCATTCGGATTTCGTCATTCGTCATTCCCCCTCGAGGTGTGGCCTCAACTGCAGCTCCGCGGGCGCCGGCGGATTCTCGTGTTGATCGGGGTGGAACTTGGCGGGCACGAGGCACGAATCGCCCTCGACGATTCGCGGCTTGAGCAGGACGTTCTTGAAGCTCGGCTCGCGGGTCTGGGCGGCCTTGAAGAGTTTCTCAATGGCCAGCATGCCCACTTCGCGCCATGAGATGTCGATGGACGTGATCCGAGGCAGGCCCGGCGTCCTCCAAAGCGACGCGTCGCAGCCGATCACGTCGTAGTCGTCTCCCGGCGTGAGTCCCGCCCGCATGCCGCCGAGGATCGAGCCGACCGACGCCACCGAGTCGACCGCGAATATGCCACCCACGCTGACGCGCTCGAGCTGGCGGGCGATCAGGACCGCGGCCTCATGCTCGTCGATGCCCATGGGCAGACGGAGCGTGGCCGGGCGGACGCCGGCCTGCCGAGCCGCCTGCGTGAAGCCGTCCACGCGCAGCTTGTGAGCCTCGCTCATCTGCTGAAACCGGACGAGCATCCATTGGCGCCGCTTGCGGGCGGCCAGGAGCTTGCCGGCGATCTGTCCGACCGCGACATTGTCCACGTCGATGATGTTGCTCGGCCAGGCGGTCATCTCCGTGGGGAAGACCACCACGATCGGGTGGCCCAGTTGCAGGCGAGCCCACAGCAGATCTTCCAGGACGGCTCCGGGGGTGCGGACGATCGAGCCGAACACGCCCCCCTCGATCACGTTGGCGATTTTGGTGACGTCGGCATCGCTGGGATCGGCAGGGGCGGTCACCACGATGGGATGCACGCCGTGCTGTTCCGCACCGGCGTTGACGCCCTCCAGCAATGCACCCTCGAAACCCCAATGCTGCCAGCTCTCAGCTCCGGCCGGCGTCATCTCGCGCAGGACGAGGGCGAAAAAGGCCGTTGATCCGGCGGGCATGGCGCTGGCGAAGATGTTGCGACGATAGCCCAGCTTTTCCGCGGCCGCCCGGACCTTCTTGACGGTGTCGGGATGGAACTGCTCGACCCAGCCCGGCCGCTCCGACAGCACCAGTGAAACGGTGGCAGGGGAGACGCCGGCGTGTTCGGCGACGGTTTTGATGGTAATGCGCTTTAGTGGCTCTTTCATAAACCGGCTCCAGCCTCCTGGCGCATTTTAGCCGCCGGCGAAATCGAAATTGTTCTTGTTTTTGAACATTTCAACTCGCCCGGCGGGGAGCCGGTTCATGCGGTGGGCCACGAGAAACAGGGATGGTCCGCCGGAACGGCCGCGGCGAGCGGTCAGTGGCCGGGAATCAACTGGCGGAACATGAAGTACGCTGCGCCGACCAGGCACAAGCCGGCGTAGAAGAAGTCGGCGGTGAGCTTCTGTTTCATGTACAACACCGAAAACGCCGCAAAGACGCACATGGTGATGACTTCCTGCATGACCTTCAATTGGGCCAGCGAGAAGTACTGGTGGCCCAGCCGATTGGCCGGGACTTGCAGGCAGTACTCGAAGAACGCGACGCCCCAACTGAGGATCACCACAGCGAGGATCGGCTTGGAGCGGAAATCCTTCAGATGGCCGTACCAGGCGTAGGTCATGAAGATGTTGGACGCGATGAGCAGCGCGACCGGGTAGAACTTCTGCATGTGAGTGAGCGGCTCCTGCTTCACGCTTCCGGTGGCCGGCACACGCCGATCTGCACACCGGGACCCGCGTGGACCGTTTCGCGCGAAGCGAGTGATCGGGATAGTTGTATCAATTCCCGTGGTGCGATCAAGAGGGGGTAGCGGGGATCGGAATTCGTTCCGGTCGAGCCAGTTTCGTTGCGGAAAACACGGTTGGATGGGAGGGCGTCGGCGGCGAGATCACGTTCTCATTGGCCTCCATAGGGGATGCCGCCGGCTCCGACGGCATCCTCGCGGAGTTGAATGAGCACGCTTTGGGTGAGGGCTTCATCGATTGCCCGAAGCTCACGGGATTTGACCGATTGCTCGGCGGCCTGCCGCTGCTGGTTTGAGACTACCAGCAGAGCAGAGCCCATGATGAAAAGCAGGGCGAGAATCGCCACTGCCAACACGATGACCGAACCTCGTCGTCGTAAACGAACCATCGGTGTCTCCAGTGGATACTACGAACGGCCGAGTGGCTTGGATAGACCCTGTATCTCCTGATTCCAACAGGAGTAAACCCTCATTTGCGGTTCTTAAAGCAGAACTCCGAAACCGAGGATCTTTTTCGAACACAACGCGTTGCACGCGTTGGCGTCAGCGAGGAAGCGCGAGCGCGAACTCGGACGTGATTGAGTCTGGTTAAAGTGCCAGCTGAAGTGAGAACATGTCGCGCGGGCGACAATCGGTTACGCTTCACATTTGTATGCTGGACTTGTCGGCGATTGTCGGGTATAATGGATCTGGTTGGTTCGTCGATCGAGGCGCGCACGAGACGCTGTTACACATGTCCGCATTGCATAGCCTGTATCGTACTCCCACCATTCGGCCGGCTCGTCGGCCACTTTCAGAAGCGACCCATGAAAGAGAAACCTAGGGGTCGAGCATTGCCATCGACAGGAGATGAACGATGGGCAAGAAGTTGTATGTCGGGAACCTCAGCTACGACGTCAGCAGTTCGGATCTGGAAAAGCTGCTGGCCGAGTACGGGACCGTCCAGAGCGCCGAAGTGATCAGCGACCGGACGACTGGCCGAAGCAAAGGTTTCGGGTTTGTCGAGATGTCATCTGAAGAGGAGGCACAGGCTGCGATTGCGGCATTGAATGGTCAGCAACACGAAGGACGCGCTTTGACGGTGAACGAGGCCCGGCCTCGTGAGCCCAGAACCGGCGGGTTCGGTGGTGGGGGCGGCCGCGGAGGTCGTCCCGGTGACCGTGGCGGACGCGGCGGAAGCAGCCGTGGCAGCTACGGCGGCGGACGCGACCGCTACTGATCGCTGACCACAAGAATTCCACTATCACGCACCTAAAATCGAAGGCCGCTTTCGAGCGGCCTTCGCTGTTTTTACGAGGAAACAGAACGGGTCAGGAGGAGACAGTAGACAGGAGACTGGAGTCAGAAGCGGATTCTCGGCTTTCGTGCTCCTGGCTTCTGTCTCCTGTCTCCAGTCTCCTGCCTTCTTGCCTTCTGATTTCCCGCCGTTCATGACCGGCCTCGTCATCCGCCTCGGATAGCCAGCGCAAAATGTCCTCTTCGGTAGGAAATCGTTGGTGTTCGCGCTGCGGCGGAGCAGGCTGAGGAGCGGCAGGACGCGATGCATCGGGCTTGGATGCGGAAGGGAACCGATGGGAATCAGCTCGCGGATCCGTAATGCGGAACGTCGTGTTACATTTAACGCACCGGACCTTGCGACCCACGGCCTTGGCCGGCAGCTTGTATTTGGTCCCGCAGGATGGGCAGCGCACTCGCAGTTCTTCGTTGGCGGCCATTGAAACACCTCCGGCCGCTTCATCACCCCTCCCACTCGATTCTATGCGCTGGGATAGGCGAGGTCTATCGGCGATTCGTCAGACGTGCAACGCTCGGCTTTCCGGCGATTCCGAATGCGGGCCGCACAAGCGAAGGGGCGGCTGCACCGGCAACCCTGGCCGGATGGCCTTCGCGGAGTTGCCTCCTCGCCCATCGTATCACCTGGTTTCGTCGGCCAAAAAGGGATTCGACTTTCGTTCATTCTCGATCGTGGTGGTGGGACCGTGCCCGCAATGGACGATGGTATCGCCCGGCAGCGTCAAAAGGTGGGTGCGGATGTTCGACAGCAACCGCCGGTGATCGGAACCGGGGAAGTCGGTTCTTCCGATGCTGCCGGCAAACAAAGCGTCGCCAACGATGACGACGCCGGCTTCGGCGCAGTAAAGCGACCTGCCGCCCGGCGAATGTCCGGACGTGTCCAGAACCTGCCACTTCGTCGGTCCGAGCTGCAGCTCCATGCCCGGCTGAAGGTGCTCGGCGACGCGCGACATTACTCTGACATCCACGCCGAACGGAGCCGAAAGGTTCAACTCCGGATCGCGGAGCATGGGCTCGTCTTCGGCCGCGATCAACAGGGCGGCATCGGGGAACGCCGACTGAACCGCGTCGATGCCGGCAATATGATCGCCGTGCCCGTGCGTGACGATGATCTTTTCAACTTGTACGCGATGCTCGCGGGCGTAATCGATGAGCCGGTTCACGTGCGGGGAGAAGCTGGGATCGATGACCCAGCCCACCTGATCGCCGTCGGCCTGGGCGCAGACGAGAAACGAGTTCTCGCCGAACATCGGCTCAACGAATACCTTGATGCTGACCGGATGCGATTTCACGGAGTGGTCCTCCCATTAATGAGTGTCAGCAGGCGGTCGGCCCGCAGAGCGGCCGGTGTGTCCGGGTAGGAAGTCATGATCTGCCGGCAGACCTCGGCGGCGTCGGGCAGTCGATTCTGCGCCACCAGTCGTTGGGCTCGGGCGTACTCGGCCATGGCTTGGCGGGCCCGCTGGGCGGCAAGATGCTGCTCCACGCGTTCGCGGGTTGCCGGATCCGATTCCAGCCGTTCGCGTTTGGTCCGCGCTTGCATGCCGAGCCGGCTCATGCCGTACACCGACTCGACTCGCTTGAACAACTCGACAGCCTCGCCCGGACGATTGGCCGCTGCAAGACTGTCCGCCGACCGGACCATCTGGACGCCTTCCTGCTCCAGTCGCTCGATCACCTGCTTTGCCCGCTCGACTGTAGCCGGCGGGTGCCAGGCCGCCTGCGAGACGATCTGCTCGAGCCGTTCGACCGCCGGTCCGACCGGCTGGCCTCGCGCCGCGGCGTCGATCGTTGCTTCCGTTTGCTTCACGCACTGATCGAAGAACCAATCCATCGCCGCCTGGGCCACGTCCGGATCGAGTGTGTGTCCGATCGGGGGCCGGTACAACTCGACATTGGCTCCGGCCGCACGCAGGAAGTCCAACCCCGATCGCATCAACTCGTGATTGACGTCCTTCATGCCCACGGCGTAGAAGACGGGGATCAGCCGGCGCTCCCGGACTTGCTCGAGCGTCAGTCGGGGAGGCACGTAATTGGCCAGCGCCGCCGCCGCCGTCGCCGGGACTTTCTCATTGTAGAGCATTTGAAAAGTCATGACGCCGCCGGCCGAAAACCCCGCGAGGAGCACGCGGTTGGGATCGTGCCACAGACAATCACGAGCGTAATCGAATGTCGCCAGAATCCGGGGAACATCCTCCGAGGACCAGCCCTGACCGACGCCTTGGGGAGCGACGATGATGGTGGGCCAGCGCATGCGCCGTTGCCGCCAGAATTCCACCATCTGCTCGGCAGTATCGTCCGTGCCATGCAGACAGATCATCAAGGGCAGTCGCTGGCCCGGGGCGTAGCCGACGGGGCGGTGGACCCAACAGAAAGCGGATTGTCCGGGGATCTGCAGTTCGACCCGATCGGTGCCAGGCTCGGTTACCGGCCGGCAGCCCGCCGAAGCGCTCGCCGGCCGGCTCTGCGGGGCTACGGTAGTGGCAATTGAACCGGCATTCGCCGGACTGGTTGCCGCCCGACCGGCATTCGCCCACGCCGGCGCGAGCCATCCGGCCAGCCACGATCCGAGCGCCACAAGACCAGCCAGCCGCAAGGCTGTCTTCGCGATCTCCGCACAGGCGAAGCAACACGCCCTGCCCATCATGCGATTCCCGCAATCTCGCATTCGCCAACAGAAACGCCCACCGACATGCTGTCCGGTGGGCGTAAGCGTTCTCACGACAAAGCCAAGTCCGCCGGTTATCTCGCGGCCAGTTCCATCGGGGGCAGCGGCAGAACGCAGCGGAACCCGATGTTGTTCTGGTGGACGTCAGGTCTGGCACCAGCGCGGGTGTCCACGCGGCAACGTTCGATCGGATCAGCGAACGAGCCGCCTCGAATGACGCGTTCGTCGCCACGCAGCGGCCCCACGCGGGCTTCGCGAATGTCCTTGTCGAGCGGGTTGGGATAGTTGGAATCGCCGAACGGCTTGGGCCCGCGCTCCAGTCCGGTGGCGGGATCTTCCGCGCTCGGGTAGGCGTAACGGCCGGGATCGTAGTAATCGTCGCACCACTCCCAGACGTTGCCCGACATGTTGAACACGCCGAATGGGCTGACACCGGCGGCGAAGTTCATCACCGGCGCCGTGTAGCTGTAGCCGTCATAATCTTCCAGGCCGGTACGAGCGTTGCAAAGGAAGCGGGTGACCTCACTGACGTCCTCGTTCCCCCACGGATAGATGCGGCGATCGATACCGCGTGCCGCTGCTTCCCACTGGGCCTCGGTCGGCAGACACTTGCCCGCCCACTGAGCGTAGGCCAGCGCCTGTCGCCAGGAGACGTTCCGCACCGGATGGTTGTTGTTCAGACCGGGGATCCAATATTCCTTGTACTGGTCGAGATTGCAGGCCTTGGCCCCATGCCGCTTGGCCGAGCGGGCAAACTGATGGAACTGGCTGTTGGTGACCTCGTGGAGATCGATGTAGAAGTGGTTGACCACGACCGTGCGAGCCGGCACTTCGTCGACCTGGAGCCCGCCGCCCATGGTGAACTCCTGCGTGGGCACGTAGCACATGATCATGTTATCGCGCTCGCTGACGATGTAGCGCGGCCAGCCCATGTAATCGTCATCGGGGTTGCCCGTGCCGTAATGGCCCACGAGCGGAGCGAAGCCCTCGGGTAAAACCACGCCGTCGGGGAGCTCCGCATGATGATCGGCCAACGGACTGTGGTGGCTGCAGCCGACGGCCATCAAGATGACCAGTGACACCGCCGCTGCCCGTACTGCTCGCGATCCCTTTCCCGTCATCACGTTTCCTCCCTGATCGCCGCGCCGCGATCAGCCGCGTCAGGCGTTCCCGCGCATTACCCGATGATCCCAGTCGCTGACCCTATTACTGTTCGTATGCCACCAGTTCCTTGCGGGGGTCGCCCCAGTGCATGTGGCGGCCGCCGAGCCGCATGACCAGCAGCACTTCGCCGATCTCGTCGGCGGCGTCCACTGGGTCCCGATGGCACTCGACGATTTGCTCGGTTGCCACGACCATCATGCCTTCGCGGACGCAGACCCGGTCGGCGGCCAGAAGGGCGGTCAGGCGGGCGATCTTGGCCTCGAGGTCCTCGATTCGCTGCTTACGCCGCTGCTGCTCGGCTTCCCACTTAATGAACTCGCGATCCGTGCCCCAGAAGTTGGCGGCCGGGTCAGACACGTCGAGTCGGAAGTTGTAATAGGCATCACGGAAGCGAGCCTGTGCGTACTGCAGTTCGCGTTCGGCCACAGCCAGCTCCACCTGGGCGTCGGCCAGCTTGTGCTTGGCGCACTCCAGGTCGGCCACCAAGAACACCTTCTCGACCACGTCACCCTGTTTCAGACGCTGCAGGTCCAGTTCGTCGATGGCGGTCCGGAAGGCTTCGCCCCGGAAGGGGAAGACCTCGTCGCCCATGGGCGTGATTCGCTGGTAGTAGGCCGACGGCAGAGCGATGGGCACAAACGCCCGGCGACGGAACATCCGGGCGATCTTGCTGTTGGCGTGCTGGACCTCGAGCTCGCCGTACACGCTCACGCCCGGCAGACCCTCGGCGGACACGTACTTGAATTCGTAACGTCCGGGGGCGAGGTTGAAGATGGCATCTTCGTCGGGAGCGAGCTCGAGTCGGTGCTCGAACGGGTTGGGTACGGCGATCTGATGGCTGCGAGTCGGACAGGCCCGGACGATGACGGTGGCGCCCGGAGGTGAGTAGAACTGGACTTGAGTCTTGCACTGGTCCGAGTAGCCCGTCTCGCGATGGTTGGAGCAACCTGTGCTCGCCATGACGGCCAGACCTGCGAGCCATGCTGTCGCAATGACGACACTCGACCGGTAGCGGCAGCCACTCTCTGCAGTTACCACATCTAAGCTCCTTCGTAGGGGATCATGAGCACCCAGCACCGCTCGACCAAACCGGTGTTCCAGGAGGCACTCCTATTCGGCAGGTTGCCGCGCTCTCGCCAGGGGCCGGACGCGCCGAGTCGGGCTTGTATCAACGGGTTCCACGCCTTGAACCCGTGAACCGGCGGAGGGCTGGTAACAATGTAGCCGTCCTCCCATCCCTGTCAACACCCAGACTTTACGGATTTCCGTACTGTCCGTCCAGAGGGGATACCCCAAAACTTGACGGGCCGCGGCTGTCCCTAGCGGCCCGTCCGGCTGTCATTACTCTTCCGAATCGCTGAGGCGTTCGATTTCCGCTCCCAACTGCCGCAGCCGCCGCTCGATCCGCTCGTAGCCCCGGTCGATGTGGTAGACCCGATTGATGCGGGTCTCACCCTTGGCGACCAAGCCGGCAAGGACCAGAGCCGCCGACGCCCGTAGGTCCGAGGCCATGATCGGGGCACCGATCAACCGCTTGACACCCTCGACGATGACCGTGGGCCCTTCCTTGCGGAGCTTGGCTCCCAGGCGGCTCAACTCGGCCACGTGCATGAAGCGGTCGGGGTAGATCTTCTCGGTGATGATGCTGTTGCCATCCGCCAGGCTCAGCAGGGCCATCATTTGGGCCTGTAGATCGGTCGGGAATCCGGGGTAGGGCTGTGACGTCACCTCGATGGGTTCCAGCCGGCGGGAGCTCGACACCACCACCTCGCCGTTCTCCCGTTCGATGTTGACGCCGACCTGCCGGAGCCGATCGACCACTGCCAGCAGATGTTCGAGCCGGCAGTTGCGGATTCGCAGTTCACCGTTGGTGATGGCTGCGGCGATGATGAACGTCCCGGCCTCGATGCGGTCGGGGATGATCGTGTACTCACAGCCTTTGAGTTCCTTGACGCCCTCAATGGTGATGCGGGGCGATCCGTGTCCGCTGATCCGGGCGCCGCAAGCGTTCAGGAAGTTGGCCAGGTCCACCACCTCCGGTTCGCAGGCGGCGGATTCGATCACGGTGGTGCCCTCAGCCAGCGTGGCCGCCATCATGATGTTGGCCGTGCCGGTCACGGTCGAGCCGAACGGCCCGCCGAGGAACAGTTCCGCGCCGCGCAGCCGCTTGGCCTTGAGGAACACATCGCCGCCCACGAGATCGGCGTCGGCTCCCAGACCCTGGAGCCCCTGGATGTGCAGGTTGATGGGGCGGTCGCCGATGGCGCAGCCGCCGGGCATGCTCACCTGCGATTTGTGACGCTTGGCGAGCAGGGGGCCCATGACGCAGACGCTCGCCCGCATCTTGCGGACCAGTTCGTAGTCCGCATGGCAGTTCATCTCGTCCTGCACCTTCAGTCGCAGCGCCCCGTCGCTGTCGCGCGAGGTGGCTACGCCGAGGTTGTTGAGAAGAACCTCCATGGTTCGCACGTCGGCCAGGTCGGGCACGCCGCGGAGCACGACCTCGCCTTCGCAGAGAATGGAGGCCGCCATGATGGGCAGGGCGGCGTTCTTGGCGCCGTTGATCTCGACCGTGCCGCGAAGCCGTTTGCCACCGTTGATCAGGAAGTAGTCCACGGGTCCGTCCCTCCTTGAATTGGTCCGTGAATCCGAATGATTGGTTCCTTTGGGCGTCCATCTTGCCCATAAAACCGCGTTCTGACAAGGGGGATCTTGCGCGGGGCAGGGGGAGGGCGCTGCGCCGCGGCGGGCCGATCCTCAGGCAGTCTCGGCCCGCCGGGGGCGAGGCGCCCGAGTCCCCTCAACGCAGGCCAGGACGCGCTTTTGCCCGGGGAGCAGTCTACCATTAGGACCGTTGGAGAACCGTTTACTTCAGAGGAGGACGCATGTTACTGGCTCATCCCTGGCATGAGGTTTCACCCGGTGAGAAGCTTCCCAGAGAGTTCATCTCGGTCATCGAGATCCCCAAAGGTTCGAGCGTCAAGTACGAACTGGACAAGAAGACCGGCCTGCTGAAACTGGATCGCATTCTCTACTCGGCGGTGCATTACCCGGCCAACTACGGGTTCATCCCGCAGACGCTGGCCGAGGACGACGACCCGCTGGACGTGCTCGTGCTGTGCCAGGAGGAGGTCCGGCCGCTCACGCTGGTGGCCTCGCGGGTGATCGGTCTGATGAGCATGGTCGACGCGGGCAAGCGCGACCACAAGATCGTGGCGGTGGCGGTGGACGACCCCGAGTTTTCCGACTTCCACGAGACTTCGGACCTGCCGGCCCACAAGCTCCGGATGCTCCGGCGTTTCTTCCAGGACTACAAGACGCTCGAGAAGAAGGCGGTAGAGGTGGAGGAGTTCCAGCCCGCCTCCGTGGCTGAGCCCATCATCGTGGATGCCCTCCAGCGGTATCACGCGGAGTACAAGCACATCCCGCGGCGCGTCGGGATCTGACCGCCACGGATTGGGACGGGGGCGGGCGTCCCGCTCGCCTCGAGTTGGGCGAGAGGGACGCCCGCACGCCGAACGCGCGTGCGGCAATCGTGCATTATAATTGCCACGATTATTTGGGGAGGCGGGCGAGACGCCCGCCCCCAAGGAACGCCGTTACGGGGTAACGCAGTTCGGGTCGGCGGCGGTAGATCCGTTCAGGCACAGCTGGAACTTGCCGTAGTCTTCCATGTCCACGTCGCCGTCGCGATTGGCGTCGAACTTCCCGCAGTCGGTCGAGCCTTGCGGATAGTCGATGCCTTCGCCCGAGAGGCAGCCGGCGAACAGACTCGCGTCCAGCTCGTTCACTTTCCCGTCGTCGTTGGCGTCGAACGTGAATATTCGTATCCCGTCAGACACGCCGGTCTCGCTGACCACGCCGGCCCCGTTGATGGCGCGAACCTCCCATATGTAAACGGCTCCCACCAGAAGCGGCAGGTTCGTCGCGGTCACGCTGGTGTCCGTGCCCGCATCCGTCCAGTCGCGCACGACCGGGCCGCCCGCCTGCACGATGCGATACTCGTACCGTGAGATGCCGGTCTCGTCGTCGGTGGCAGACCAACTGGCTTGCAGCGAGTTCCAACTGGAGGAGTAGTCGCCGGAGTCGGTGACCACGGGCACGGTTGGCGGCGTGGGGTCGGCCCCCTTGTAGACGAACTTGGCGGCGTCGGCGCTCACCAGAAGCGTGTCGGGCGTGTTATTGCCCAGTTCGACGTAGCCGTCCGTGCCCGGTGCGAAACGCAGGTTCTCGCCGATGAGGAACCAGCCGCCCTGGTTGGGTATTGAGCTGTTCTGATTCTGCACGCTGACGAGCTGTCCGTCGGCGTGCACGATCTTGTAGTGGGCGCCGGTCGTGCGGTTGGTTCCGAGTTGGTAGAAGACGTAGACGTCATAGACGCCCCAGCCCGGAATGTCCGGCGTCCAGCGGGCGGTGCGGGTGATGCTGGCTTCGCTCGTGTTGCCCGTGCCGGACGTGTAGAGGTAATTGGTTCCGATCTTCATCACATCGGCTAATGACCCGACGCTCCAGCCCGTGCCGCTGAAGCCGGGATCGAGGTTGTCGATGATGATCTCCTGGGCCGGATCGGCGGTCGAGAAAGTGACGTCGGCCGACTCGGCGATGCCGTACTGGTTGGTCGAGACGGCCTGACAATGGTACGTCGTGTTGGCGGACAGTCCGGTGATGGTGACCGCGTGCGAGGTCACACTGCCGGAGCTGAGCGGCGTTTGGTGGCCGTAGGCTTGGGTCAGCCCGTAGCGCACCCGGCTGGTGGCCGGGGCGTTGGTGGTCCAGGTGACAGTCGCACTGTTCGTGGTGATGCTGGTCACCTGGACGTTCGAGATCGTGGGCGGGCCGCTCGTCGTGAACGTGAAGTTGTCGCTGGTCGTCGTGCCGTTCTCGTTGGCCGAGATGAGGCGGAAGTTGTAGACGGTGTTGGCGGTCAGGCCGGAGAGCGTGACGGCGTGTGACGTCACGGGAGTGCTGTCCAGCGGCGTGAGGTAGCCGTAATCGGTGGTAGGGCCGTACTCCACTTGCGAACTGGCCGCCTGGTCCGTGGTCCAGGTGATGGTGGCGGAATCGGTATCGATATTGATGACGTTCACGTTGAAGATGGCGGGCGGCAGGTTGGTCGCACCCAGCTCAAGGTCGCGGATGTACATGTTGCCGGTGACCTGGCCGAGCTGGACGTTGACCGTGGCGATCGCGTCGGGGTAACCCGCCTTTCGGGCCGTGATCGTGTACGTCCCGACGGGCACATCGATGAACGCGTAGAATCCCGTACCGTCCACGTACATGGTGCGGCTTACCGGACCGCTGATGCTCACCGTGGCGTGGTCGGCCCATTCCCCGCTGCCGTGGTAGGTCACGGTGCCTGATATATGACCCTTGGTGGGGTTGGTTTTCCATGGCGCCACCGGAATCGTGTCGGGGGTGGGGGTGACCTCCTGCTTGAAGCGGGGGCTGAAGCCGGCCCAACTGCCGCCATTGTAGGGGACGCGGTATGAATAACCCGAGAAACCGTGGGCATAGTTGCCGGCGGGAGACGGCGTGCGGGTGAGCAATAACTGGGTCAGAGCGTTGTCCAGACTGTTCAGGTAGATGCCGGGGCCGATGATCATGTGCCGGTCGCCGGCACGGTCCTTGATGAAGTTGATCCAGCGGATGTAGTCGTTGGGCAGCGAGGCATGGTTGTAGTAGACCATGGGCACGCCGATGTCCATGATGCCCTCCTGCATCCAGGCGTCCCAATCGCTGTAGACATCGTAGTAGGGGCGGGTGGCCTGGAACGCCGAACGGGTCGACGACGACGGGGAGGGATTCCACGTGACGAACGAGCCCGAGTGCATCACGTGCGGCTTGGTGGCCTGGATCTTGGCGTAGACTCGCCGCACGAGGGCGGTCACCTGGTCGCGGCGCCACTGTTTGAACTGCTCGCTGCTCGAGGACGGCTTGCCCGTCAGCCCGTAGCGCGTGTTGTAGCGGGCGATGCTGGTGGGGTTATAGCCGTAGTTGTTGCCGGTGAAGCGGATGTAGTCCCAGTGAATGCCGTCGATGTCGAAATTGTTGACCAGGTCCATCGCCACGTTGGTCAGGTATTCCAGGCACTTGGGATGGCCGGGGTCGAAGCATCGCTCGCTGCTCCAGGCGCCGTTCGGGTCCTCGGTCGCCCAGTAATTCTCGGGATCGGACGGGTCGCTGTGCCGCGACCAGACGAGTCCGCCTTCGGTGGAGAAGGTGACCAACCAGCAGTGCACGTCGATTCGTTGCTTGCCGCCGGTGGTGTCGTGGGCGGCGTCGAGAATGGCTTGCAGAGCATTGAAGTTGGAGGGCGATAGGCCGCTCATGTACGGTTCCCCCATGCCCGACGGGTAGGCCACATCGGCGCGGCGGCGGACCTGGACGATGAGCGTGTTGCAATTGGCTTCGCGCAGGTCGCCCTTGGAGTTTGGATCGCCGGGCTTGCCGAGAAGCTTCTCGACCTCGGCCTTGGAGTGCATGCCGGCACCCCAGGCGTCCACCCACATGGCGCGGTACTCGGCGGCTTGGACGGCGGATAGTCCCACCAGGAACCCGGCGAACAGGCTTGAAACGAACGCGCTACGGACGGACCCTCCACCCCTGACGTGTGCCGGCATCATGACCCTCCGTTCTTTGTTGTCGGCGATGTGCCTGCCGTCTGCGAACTGCACTGCCCCCGTGGCGCGGCAATCGACCCGCAGAAACCGCCGGGAACGATTTTGCCCGATTCAGGGCTTGCCCTTCATGGGCACTTGCTTGCATAATTATAACAAAGGGCGAAGTGAGACTCTACGGGGAACCGGCGGGATTTCGACGGCCGCGATTCTCGGACCCGTGGCTGGGCCGGGTGCGTAACGCGCAGGTCGTTCCGGCGTCTGTACTGAGGCGAGTATCGCCATCTCGGCGTCTGGGACTACAACGCCCCTTTGCAGGCCCGTGCCGGTGAAATCGTGCGGGAAGTCTGCAGGCTTTGACGGCCGGAAAGCATGTGCGGGCGCCGCGGGTGCATGAGCCCCCGGTGACCTGCACGGAGCGACGCTGTCGGCTGCATCTGCGGAGCATTCCGGCACCACGTGTCGAAGAACGCTGCAGCGCTGGCGGCTGGTGTGAGCGGCGCGCGCGGCGAGATTGTGCGTGCAGGACGCTGAGCGTTGTGCGAGGGGAGGTCTGATGATCTCCGCGATCAAGTGTGGTTTGCCCTTTGAAGGTGCTCGTGTTACCTTCACGCCGTGCCGCGTTCCGCTGGAGAGGGTTGTGCGTGACCGTTGTCTGCCGCGCCAGATCGGCTGTTGTGTTTTTGTGTGCCGCGCTGGTGTGGGCCGGCTCCATCGGCTGCCGCCAGGACGATGCGCCGCCTCCGGCCGCGGCACCGCCGGTGGCGACGACCGCCCCGGCTTTCGACACGCCGTTGCCTCCATACACGAAGTATTTGGCCGGCTTGCGGATCTGTCTGGATCCGGGGCATGGAGGCGACGCGCATCGGCCGAACTATAAGCGCGGTCCAACCGGCTTGCGCGAAGCGGAAGTGAATCTGGCCGTCGCCCAGCATCTGCGGGACCTGCTCGAGGTCAGCGGTGCCTCCGTGATCATGACCCGCACGCAGGACGTGTGTCTGCACGCGGAGGACGAGGAGGATCTGCGGCTGCGGGCGGAACTTGCAAACCGCAGCGGTTGCGACTTGCTGGTGTCCATTCACCACAATGCGGGTCCGCCGCAGGCGAACTATTCGTCGGTCTGGTACCACGCCGACGTGGACCATAGTCCGGCGAGTCTGGACGTGGCCCGGTATGTGGCGACCGCATTGCTGGATGAGCTTCGGCTGCCCGACCAGTTGGGCGTTCCGGTCCTGAGCGACCAGCTCGTGTACCCGCGGAGCGGGTTTCGGCTTCTGCGGCTGGCCCGGGTGCCGGCGATCCTGTGTGAGCTGTCGTTTCACAGCAACCCGGAGCAGGAGACGCGGCTTCGCGATCCCAACTACCTCCGGCGGGAGGCGCGGGCGCTGTTCACCGGATTGGCTCGCTATGCGTTCGGCGGTGTGCCTCGGGTCCGACTGATCGAACCGGCGGACGGCGTCGTCAGTACGTCGGGGCAGGATCAAGTGGTGATCGAACTGGACGACGGACTGCGCTCGCGCAAGAGCTGGGGTTGGGAGCGACGGCTGATCCTCAAGGACAGCATCATCGTCCGGGTGGACGACACCAAGTGGCCGTACATGTTCGACGAGCAGTCGAACCGGGTGTCGTTGTATCTCCCGCGTCGTGCTCCGGGTTCGGTGCGGATCGGGATTCAGTTCGAGAACCTATTCAAGCACTCGAACACGCGGCCGTGGCTGACGTTGCAGGTCCGGCCCAGCCCATCTTAAGCATGGCGCGATTGTCGCCGGAGCGGCGGCAGGTGTTTACCAAGGTGAGAGGGTCATGAGCAGACTGACGGTTGTCCTGTCTTGCGGTCGTAAAGAACCGGCGCGGCTGGCCGCTCCGTTCACCGATTCGCCGCTGGTCGCGAAGGTGCTCGCCCTGGCTGCCGGCTCAGCGGTTTCGGGGCAAAACTCCATCGAGATCATTCCGACCGATCGCCCGACTTCCGGGGCTGCGTTACGGCAGGTGTTCGAGCGCGTTCGGACCGATTACGTGCTGTTCGTCGACACGGACACGGACGTACGGCTGGGGCAGTTTGCTCTCGAGCGGTTGCTCGACGTGGCGACTCAGACGAATGCCGGCCTGGTGTACGCCGATCATTGGGTGAGCTGCGACGGCACGACGACCGAAAAGCCGCTCGCCGATTGGCAACTGGGCAGCATTCGCGACGACTTCGCGTTCGGACCGCTGCGGCTCATCTCTACGGCGGCGGCCCGACAGGCTTTCGATGCGTATGGTCCCGCGGCCGACGTGCAGTGGGCCGGCCGCTACGACGTGCGACTGAAGCTGTCGATCAAGCATCCGATCGTGCGGTTGCCCGAATTCCTGTATACCGTCCTGGAATCCAAGGAGACGGCGGGAACCAACTCGCATTTTGCGTACGTCGATCCCAAGAACGCGGCCGTCCAGAAGGAAATGGAACTGGTTGCGACCGAGCACTTGCGGCGGATCGGCGCGTATCTGGAACCGGTCTTCGAGCCCATCCCGCTGCCCAAGATGCGGTTCGAGGTGGAAGCGAGCGTCGTCATTCCCGTGCGGAATCGCGAGAAGACCATCGCCGATGCGGTTAACAGCGTCTTGTCGCAGAAGACCTCGTTCCCGTTCAATCTTCTGGTCGTGGACAATCATTCGACGGATCGGACGACGGCAATCCTCAGGGAAATCGCCGCGCGCGATCCACGTCTGGTGCACATCATTCCCGAACGGCTGGACCTCGGTATCGGCGGCTGCTGGAACGAGGCGGTTTTCTCGCGTCAGTGCGGCAAATACGCCGTGCAACTCGATTCCGACGATTTGTACGCGGGGCCGGATACCCTCGAGCGGATCGTGGCCGAGTTCAAGCGCGGGCCGTACGCAGCCGTCATCGGCTCGTACAAGGTTGTCGATTTCAACCTGAACGACTTGCCGCCCGGGCTGATCGATCATCGGGAGTGGACTCGCGAAAACGGACGGAACAACGCCCTTCGAATCAACGGCCTCGGCGCCCCTCGAGCCTTCATGACCGAGTTGCTTCGGCAGAACCCGTTCCCCAATGTCAGCTATGGCGAAGATTACAGCGTGGCTATCCGCTTCTCGCGGCGGTACGAGATCGGTCGCATCTACGACTGCCTGTACCTCTGCCGGCGGTGGGAAGACAACACCGACGCCGCGCTGCCGGTGGCCAAGATCAACCAGTACAACACGTACAAGGATCGGCTGCGCACCATCGAGATTCTGGCCCGTCAGCAGATGAACGCCAACCGCTGAGCCGTTCCTCTGGTTCGCCGGGATCGCGGGAGGAAGGGTGGACTTAGTTTCTTTGCCGATAGCGCTCTCGGGAGATCATCACGGCGGCTGGATCACCCTCGGCGTACCCGTCTGATCTCCGACGGCAACCTGTCACGGCGCGGCTCCTCGGAACCAGGGATGCCGGTTCACCGCTGAAAAACGCCGCCGGCCGTCTGCGAATTCTTGGGACCGCGTCGGCAGATGATCCGACTAGAATGACAGTCGTGACCATCTCTCGGCGCATTTCGTTCCTGTTGTCCGCCCACCTGTACGTGGCCGCCTTCCTTTTGGTGGCCATGACCATCGTCCTGCGCTTGTCGGTGGGTGTTTCTTTTCGCGACCGGCCGTTGCTGCTGACGTTCGTAATTCCCATCCTGCTCAGCGCGTACATCGGCGGCCTCGGGCCAGGGTTGTGCGCCACCGGCTTGAGCGCAGTGGCCACGCTCTTTTGGCTCACGGGCCCGGTTCACGATCTGTCCGTGGTGCGAGCGGTTGACCTGTCCGAGTGGGGTGTCCTGCTCATCGTCGGAGTTCTCATCAGCACGCTCAGCGAGGGCCTTCATCGGGCGGTGGGCCGAGCTCAGGCCAGCCGGCAGGAGAACGTCGAGTTGCTGGCGCGGCAGCGCGCCGACGAAGCCCGACAGGCTGAAACGGAACGGTTCCGCAAACTCATCAATGCCGCTCCGATCGGGATCGTCTTCGGCACCGTAGACGGCGAGATCGTCTGGGCCAACGACGAATACCTGCGAATTCTGGGCTGCCAGCGAGAGGACGTGGCTGCGGGCCGGATGCGCTGGGACCAGCTGACGCCGGCGGAATGGTTGAAGGACGCTCGCGCGGCCATTGACGCACTGGGAACGCGGCAGACAGTCCGTTACGAGAAGGAATACACTCGGCAGGACGGCACGCGGATCCCGGTACTCGTCGGCCTGGTTCCGCATAACGGCATGCTGGCCGGTTTCGTGTTGGACCTGTCTCGCGAGAAGCGGGCGGAGCGGGAATTGAGGTTTTTCCGGCACTTCGTCGAGCACAGCATGGATCCACTGTACGCGCTCAGCCCGGCGGCCGGTTTCCGCTTCACGTACGTGAATGACGCCACGTGCCGGCACTTCGGCCGCGCTCGAGAGGAACTGCTCGGGATGAGCATTCCCGAATGGGACCCGCTGTTCCCCATCGAGCGATGCGAGCAGTTCCTGGAGGAGATCCGGCAGCGCCGATCGATCAATTTCGAGACCATCCATCGGCATGCCGACGGACACGAGATTCCCGTCGAGATTTCGGTCACGGTGATCGAGTATGAAGGCGAGGAACTGCTGGCCGGCTGGTTCAACGACATCACCGAACGCAAGCGGGTGGAACGCGATCTCCGCGAAAGCGAAGAAAAGTTCCGCACCTTGGCCGAGAACGCCCAGGCCGCGTTCGGCATCGTCCAGGGCGACCGCTTCGTTTATGCCAATCGCTACCTGGCGGAGGCGACGGGGTACAGCCTGGAAGAGATCACGTCCATGCCGTTCCTCGAGCTGGTGCATCCAGCCTTCCGTCAGATGCTGGGGGAGCGGGCGACTCAGCGGCAAAAGGGAGTGCCCGTGCCGAACATCTACGAGTTCGTCCTTGTGACCAAGGCGGGCGAGCCGCGGTGGATCGAGATGACCACCGGGCTGATTCAGTATCACGGCAAGCCGGCGGTGATCGGGGCCGGTTTTGACGTGACGGCCCGTAAGCGTGCCGAAGAGGCACTGCGGGCGAGCGAGGAACGACTGCGATTGGCCATCGAGAGCGCGCGCCTGTTCGCCTGGGAGTACGACGCTCGCACCCGCCGATGGAGTTGGACCAATCCCGAACCTTCCTGGGGACGACATGCTCGATCCGAAGCCGGCGAGGAAGAGTTCATGGGATCGGTCCATCCGGAGGACCGTGATCGCGTGCGCGAACTGTTCCAGCAGTCGCTCGATCCCGCCGGGCCGGGCCAGTACGCCGCGGAATTTCGTTTCCGCAGACCCGACGGCCAGTATCGCTGGCTGTCGGCTCGCGGCCGCACGTTCTTCGAAGACCGCGATGGAGTACGTGTTCCCGTCCGATCGCTCGGTGTGTCGATGGACACCACGGAGCAGAAAGAGTCACAGGAGATGCTGGCGGCGGCCAAAGAGCAGGCCGAGCAGGCCCGAACCATCGCCGAAGAGGCCAGCCGGGCCAAGGACCGGTTCCTGGCCGTGCTGTCGCACGAGTTGCGCACGCCGCTCACGCCGGTGCTGGCCGCCACCTCGATGCTTCAGCGCGATCGCCACCTCGATGGGCGGATGCGGGACGACCTCGAGATGATTCGCCGCAACGTCGAGCTGGAGGCCCGGCTCATCGACGACTTGCTCGATCTGACCCGTATCGTGCGAGGCAAGGTGGAACTGGACCGCCATCCGCTGGACGTGGTGACCGTCGTCCACCGCGCGGTGGAGGTTTGCCAGGCCGACCTTCATGCTCGCGGCCTGCACTTCAGCCTCGACCCGGGCAGCGGGCCGTACCTCGTCGATGGTGACGCCGGGCGGCTTCAACAGGTTTTCTGGAACCTGCTCAAGAACGCCATCAAGTTCACGCCGCACGGCGGGTGCGTGGGCGTGCGATGCGGAATGAGCGAGGGACGCGTGGTCGTGGAGGTCACGGACAGCGGCGTGGGCATCGATCCGGCCGACATGGAGCACATCTTCGACGCGTTCGCGCAGGCCGAAATGACGGCCCAGCGAAAGTTCGGCGGACTCGGCTTGGGCCTGGCCATCAGCAAGTCGCTCGTGGAATTGCACGGCGGCACGATTGAAGCCAGCAGCCCCGGTCCGGGCTGCGGCGCCACATTCCGCGTCGAACTGCCTGCGCTGGTGCGCGAGGGGGCCCGCTTGCGGCCGGCCTGGAGCCCGCCCGTGGCTGCTGCGACATCCTCGCCTTCACGCCGTATCCTGGTGGTGGAAGACCACGGCGACACGGCCGAGATGATCCAGCGCATCCTCGAGTCGGAAGGTCACCAGGTGGCCACGGCCGGCGACGTGGCCACGGCCGCTCGGTTGATCGACGAGCAACGTTTCGACCTCTTGCTCAGCGACCTGGGCCTGCCCGACGGCAGCGGCCTGGATCTGATTCGCCGGGTCCGCAGCGCGGGGCATATGATGCCGGCCATTGCCCTGAGTGGATACGGCCAGGAGCAGGATCTGCAGCAGACTCGCCAGGCGGGCTTCACCTCGCATCTCGTCAAACCGGTGGATATGGACCGCTTGCTCGCGGCCGTGGAGGCCAATCTCTCACAACCCGCCGGATCGTGATATGTGACAGAGCTATCAGCTGTCAGGTATCAGCTGTGAGCTATCAGCCTGCATCTCATCGCTCACAGGTCTTGCACTGTGCGTGGTCTCAGGGCTAAAGTCCCCGCTATCGAAGACTACTCACAAACACATTGCCCGGTGGGCGGGAGGACTTCATGACTGAGCGGCCACTGACTCGACGCACCGTGCTCGGCGCTTCGCTTGCCGGGCTGTCGCTGGCTTCGAAGCTGCACGCAGTCGCAGCGACGAGCACCGCGCCTTCATCGAGCGGCCCGGCGTATGACGGTCCGGCTCACACGCTCGGCTTGTTCGACCGCACGCCACGCGAATTCGCCTTTAACGGCAGCACGCCGCAGGACGTGAAGAAGTGGCAGGAAGCGTTTCGGCCGCGCCTGCGCGAGTTGCTGGGCGTGACGTTCATGGAGCGGGAAATTCCCTTCGAGGGCCGCGCCGAGAAGGCCGAAACCGTTCGCAAGGAGGGTTACACACAGGAGAAGTGGTACCTGTGGACCGAACCGGACGTGCCGCTGCCCCTGTGGGTGCTCATCCCGGATCAACCGGCGGCTCGCCCGTATCCACTGGTCCTCACGCCGCACGGACATAATGAGCCGGAAATATACATCGGCGTGGCCAATGACGAGGCTGCTCGCAAATCCATCGCCGAGGGGCAACGTGACATTGCCGTGCAGGCCGTGCGTCAGGGATACCTGGCCGTGCTCCCCACCGCCCGCGGCTTCGGCGAGACCAAGCGGAGCGACGATCGCCATCTCAAAAAGATTCACTCCTGCCGCACGGAACTCATGCACCAAATGCTCTTCGGACGTACGCCTGTCGGATGTCGCGTATGGGACATCTCGCGCATCCTCGATTGGATCGGGAGGCGGTACGAGATAGATCCCAAGCGGATCGCGATCACGGGCAACAGCGGGGGCGGCACGACGAGCGTGTTCGCGCCGGCGTGCGAAGAGCGCATCACGGTGGCCGTGCCGAGTTGTTACTTTTGCACGTTCCGCGACTCCATCGGGTCAATCTACCATTGTGAGTGCAACTACGTGCCGGGCCTGCTGCGCTTGGGCGAGATGTGGGACGTCGCCGGCCTGATCGCGCCGCGACCGTTCCGCGCCATCGCCGGCCGGGAAGATCCCATCTTCCCCATCGATGCCGTGCACCGGTCCTACGAGCAGCTTCGGCGCATCTATCGTGCCGCTGGCGCCGAGGAGCAATGCACGCTCTACGTGGGCGACGGCGGCCATCGCTACTACAGCGACGGCGCCTGGCCCTTCATCCGCCAGGCGTTCGGACTCTGAGCGGATATGCCGCAGTGCTTTCAGGACGCCGACAGGAGCGTAGCAATTTTGGCCAGCGCCTCTGACACGGCCTCAGCAGGTGCTTGCGCGACGAACTGGACGTGCCTCGCCCGCCAATCGATGCTCCGGATTTGATCCGACAGGATTGCCCCGGTGATGTCGCCATGCGGGGGCAGGAGGACTTCGAAAGGATAGCCTTTCATCTGCCGGGTGACAGGACAGACCAGGCACAGGCCGGTCTTGCGATTGTAAGCCCGAGGAGAGAGAACGAGGGCGGGGCGGCGGCCGGCCTGTTCATGGCCTGACTGTGGCGAAAAGTTCAGGAATACCAGATCGCCCCGTTCAGGCACATAGTCCTTGCCGCTCACCATGCTTCTTTTCCTTGCGGCGTCCCGAAATCGATTTCCTCGTGGAGGTTCTTCTTCGAAACGCGCTTCAGCAGATCCTCCAGCGTGTATCTGGGAGCGGCCGGCGTGATAATGATCCGACCGGCTTCGGTCTTGATTTCGACCTGGGTGCCGGACTCGAGGCTAACTGCCTCGGCTACGGACCGGGGTATCCGCACGCCCAAGCTGTTACCCCATTTTCGGACGATACTCGTCATGCGACGTGCTCCTCATGGATGTATATACATTCATTATACCACATGGTTGACCGGTCTCGACGCCGGCGCCCGTCGTTGGCAGGACCGCGGCAATCGGCCGGGACCGCCGGTCCGGCGAGCATAGCGACTCGCCCATATTTTCAAGCATGCGGATTCTACGCTGCAGCGCAACATTCCTTGCTCACCTGCGACCACCCCTGTGTGGCCACCGGGTGGCCGACAAACGGTCTTGGATCGCAAGTTGTTGAAGCAAGGAGAGTTGCGATGATTCTCAAGACGATCAAGTATGGGGCGATGGTGGTAGGGGGGCTAACCCTGGTCGGAGGGCTGTTGTTCGGGACGGACGCGGTGAGCTACCTGCGGAGTTCCGCCCACAGCGTGCAGGTGGCGGTCAAGGACTCGGTGCCCATCGAGTTCGAATTGAAGCGAGCCCGCGACATGCTGGACCAGATCATTCCGGAGATGCACGCGAATGTCCGGATGATCGCCCAGGAAGAGGTGGAGGTGGCCGAGATCAAGGCGGATCTGGAGCAGGCCAACACCGCGTTGGTGGCCGAGCGGACGCGGATCGAGCGATTGCGGGACATGCTGAAGGTTCAACAGGCCACCTACAAGGTGGGAGGGCTGACCTACACTCGCGAGCAGGTCAAGGAAGAGCTCGCCCGACAGTTCGACCGCTATAAGGAAGCCGAGCTGGTGAAGGCAGGCAAAGAGCGTCTGCTGGAGAGCCGGCAGAAGGCACTGCAGGCGGCGATGGCCATGCTCGATCGCACGCGGTCGCAGAAGATGCGCCTCGAGGATCAGATTCAGTCGCTCGAAGGTCAGTATCGACTGATCAAGGCCGCCTCGGTCGGTTCGAAGCTGAACATCGACAACAGCAAGCTGGCCCAGACCGAACGGCTGATCGGCGAGGTGAAAAAGCGGCTCGACGTGGCCGAGCGCGTGCTCGCGCACGAGGCGAAATTCATCCAGCCCATGGCTATCGACACTATCAGCGAGCCCGACCTGATCGAGCAGGTGGACGAATACTTCTCGGGCAATCGGCCGGACGACACCGCCCCGGCACCGGTGATCGAGGATTCGCCGACCACACAACCGGCCGAGTCGCTTGTCCTGGCACCCAGGCGCTGACGGCGTGACGCGTCTCGCAGTTACCGGGGGTGACACCGCCGACTGCGAGATGGTAGGGCTGCGGCGGCTTGCGGCCGCTCGCTTTCCCGCGTCAGCGAGCCGACGCAGTCCTGCCAGCGCGTGAGTATAAAAGTGGCGGCGGATTGTAAGCGACGAGTGCAGGTCGACGGGTATACTGGTGTCCTGCAGCCCGCAGGACAGAGGGTCGATCCGTGTTGATCTTGCGAATGCGACAAGCTGAAACGGCCTTGCAGGACGGGCGGCTCGACGAGGCGTTCGATCTGGTGCGGGTGGAGGCCGTGCGGGCTCACCGGCGCGGCCAGGAACTGATCGGGCGGCTTGTGCGGGCACTGGCGGAACGAGGGCGCGGGCATCTGGTGGCGGGCCGGCTCTCGCAGGCCTCGGCCGACTGCGACAAGGCGATGCAACTGGGCGGGAACCTGCCCGAAGTGGCGGAACTGCGGACGGCGCTGGCTGAAGCAGTGGCCGAGCGGCAAGATCGGGATCGCCGCAAGGCCAACCTCATCGGAGTGATCCGCGATCACTTGCACAACGGACAGTTGTCGATGGGCGAGCGCTGGCTCGCTTCGTTGGAGGACACGGCTCGCGCCGAGGCGCTGCGAGCCGAACTCCAGGACCATCGCGGCGAACTCGAGCGAGCGTTGGTCCGCGCTGAGGAGGCCTTCAAGCATGAAGACTGGGCGGGGGCGGTCGAGTCCATCGTCCGGGCCGGCCGGCTCCATGCGGGCAACGCCCGGCAGTTGGAACTGTGCTCGCAAGTGGCCGGCACACTGGCTCAACGCGTGCGAACGGCGCTCATCCAGGGAAGACTCGATCAGGGACGCTTGCTCTTGCGAGTGGCCGCCCCCATTGCCGGCAAGTCGGTCGAGTTGATCGAGTTGGGCGGAGCGTTGGACTTGATCGGGCGCAGCGCGGTCGCGATCGAGGCGGGGCAGTGCCGTCGAGCCGTCGAACTGCTGCATCAGGCCCGGGTCATTGTGCCCCAGGCGGCCTGGCTCGAACAGGCGATCTCCGAAGCCGAGCGGGCCGCCGAATCGCTGGAGCGGCTGCGGAGCGGGCCGCTGGGCATGATGCTGGCGGCAAGCTCGAACGCATCGCCGGTGTCGCCGCCGCACTCGAACCCCGCAGCAGCGCCGACGGAGGTTATGCAACCGGGCGAGCCAAGGCCCCTGGCTCGTGGGAACGTGGATGCGGCATTCTGCAGTTCGGACTTGCCGCGCAAGTTCATGCTGCACGTGGATGGGATCGGCAGCTTTCTGGTGCTGCGGGATCGCAGCGTGACGCTGGGGGGGGCGGCCGGCTCGCGACCGGCGGACGTTCCGCTGCTGGTGGATGGCTCGGCGGGGCCGATCGTCATCGAGCGGGCGGACGAGGACTACTTCCTCAGTTGTGCCCGGCCGGTAGCGGTGAACAATCAGCCCGTGCAGCGCAAGCTGCTGGACAACGGCGATCGGATCGCCGTCTCAGCCAAGTGCCACGTACGCTTCGCGCTGCCCAACGCGGCCAGCACGTCGGCGCTCTTGAGCATCGCCGGGGGACGCATGCCCGGCACGGACGCCACGCGGGTGATCCTGCTCGATCGTTCGATGGTCATCGGCCCGGGCAGTGCCGCCCACGTTCGTGCGGATGACTTGTCCGGACCGCTCGTCCTCCACTTGCGGGACGGTCGGCTGTTCTGCAACACCGACCAGGAGGTCACGGTTGATGGCCGGCCGGTGGATCGGCAGGCCGGACTGCCGCTGGATGCACAGGTGCGGATCGGGCCGGTGTCCATGGTGATCCGGCCAACGTGACGGGGGGCCATGCGGTGCAGGCATCTTGCCTGCGGATGGTGATTGTGATGCAGGCAACTTGTCTGTCTCGGGCACGCTGGATGCGTGTATCACAGGCGCGGTCAACGGGATGAAGGCAATGGGCATGGCAACACTCAACCAGGGGTATCATTACAAGACCGGCGACCGGCCGCTGGAGGGGTTCACCATCCAACGGGGCGTGGGCCGGGGGGCGTTCGGCGAGGTCTACTACGCCCTCAGCGACAGCGGCCGCGAGGTGGCTCTCAAATCCGTGCTCGGTTACGAGCAGATCGAGCTGCGCGGCGTCAGCCAGTGCATGAACCTCAAGAGCCCCCACCTGGTCAGCATCTTCGACATCCGCCAGAACGAGCAGGGTCAGAGCTTCGTGATCATGGAGTACGTGGCCGGGCCCAGCCTGCGCGACCTGCTGAACGATTCGCCCAGCGGCCTGGGCGTGCAGAAGACCGCGTTCTTTCTCCGCGAGATCGGCAAGGGCCTGACCTACCTGCACGACCGCGGCATCGTCCACCGCGACCTCAAGCCGGGCAACATCTTTTACGAGGACGGCTACGTCAAGATCGGCGACTACGGCCTGAGCAAGGCCATCGCTCCCAGCCGGCACAGCGGCCAGACCATCACCGTCGGCACGGTCCATTATATGGCACCCGAGATCGGCCAGGGCCGCTACGACAAGAGCATCGACATCTACGCCCTGGGCGTGCTGGTGTTCGAGATGCTGACCGGGCACGTGCCCTTCTTCGGGACCTCGCACGGCGAGATCCTGATGAAGCACCTGATGGAGACACCCGACGTCAGCGGCATCGAGGAGCCCTTTGCCACGGTCATCAAGAAGGCCATGGCCAAGGACCCGAACGATCGTTACCAGTCGGTCCAGGAGATGGTGGAGGCGGTCTTCGGGGCCGAACATGTCGCACAGAGTGTCTCGGTGTTTCGACCCGAGTCGCTGAGTGTGGTGGCCGAGCGAGTCGCCCGCAAGGTAGTTACCACCGGACCCGGCTCATCGGCGGATCTGGCCAACGACTTGCGTGTCGATCGGCCGCATAGCGAACGGCCGGTTGATGACAATAGCGATATCTGGCTGAACTTCGGTCGCAAGATCGAAGAGGCCACCGGTTTTGTCCAGGGGGCCACGGGGCGAGTAGTCAGCGAACGCCGGCGGGCCGCAGAAGGGATGCACGGCAAGCAGGGCGCGGCCGACGATCAACCTCAGCCTTGGCATCTGATTCGCGAGCACCCCGGCGACCCCATGACCCGGCGGCAGCGCTGGTTGCTGGCGGTCGCCACCGCCGCCGTCATCGGTCTGGGGACGGCGTTTCTGAACCTGCGTGATGCGGATGCTGTCTTCCTCGCTGTTACCCTGGCGGCGTTGGGCGGAGCCGCCGGCATGACCATCGCTTATTGGCAGGTCATCGCCCGGCAGCCGGAGATATCTGGCGTCGCCCGGCGGCTGATCCTGGCCGTGCCCGGTTGTCTTGGCTTGTACCTGCTCGTGTCGTCCGCCTTGTTCCTGGGCTTCGCGCCCGGATCTCGAGTTGTCGGCACGTACGCCGCGGTTGGCGTGGCTTTCTTGCTGGTCCGGTGGGACAGAATAATGGCACCCAATCGGCGAGAGCGCGTCCTGCTGAGCCAGGTGCTGTTCGCGGGCAGCGTCGCCTTTGCGTTCTCCATCGTTTTCCAAGGGCTGCCCACGGTGGCCATGGGCATGATGGCCGGCGTAGCACTGGTGGCACAGATCGCCTCGCCTTACGTGCGGTCGGCGGCAAGTGCGACGACAGCCGAGGGCCACGGACGGCATCGACGAAGCTGGCCCGGCCGCGTACACTCGGGACCGCCGCCGTTGCCGGGAACGGCCGCGCCGGCGGCGCATTCCTGGGAACCCAGCCCGGCCGAGCAGCATCGCGGGCAAACGGTTGCACGCGGCCCACACGGGTTTGAGCCGGCAGGACAGCCTCCGATCGGCATCCGGGCCGTCTGGATGTGCCTGTTTATCGTCACGATGGGAATCGGGCTGTTCTGTGCCATTGCCGCCGGGTTCGCCCGCAGTTTCGAATTCGTCATGTTCGTGGGCGGAGCCGTGAGTTGTGGCGTGGCGGCATTGTCCTCACTGATACAGCTTCGCTCGCGCACGTTCTACGGCTGGTGGGGCAGCCTGGTCAGGCCGCTCCTGCTGACCGTGAGCCTGGGCGTGTCGATCCTCTCGGGGATCGGCCTCTCCGAAGCTCGCACCGGCTCAGACGAGGCGTTCGTACTGGCCTTTTTCACCGCGTTCCCCGCGGCTGTCTTCCTCGGTCTGCTGTTCGTGCCCAAGGACGTGTTCGGCCTGTCGTCCTCGCGGCCCGGACCGAAAACGCATGCGGGGGCGGACCGCGGGCCAGGCTCGGAACTGGATCGGTCCACTGGGATTCTCCTGACCTGCTTGGGGTTCATGGGCATCTTCGGCGTGCAGCGGTTCTACGTGGGCAAGATCGGCACCGGCCTGCTGTACTTTTTCACGGGCGGGTTGTTCCTGGTCGGTCAGATCTATGATCTGATCATGCTGCTCAACGGCGAGTTCACCGACCGGCAAGGTCGCCGATTGATCCACAACTGGTGGAGCGAGCCGGCGGTCGCCGGCGTTGCCCAGGCACAGGGCCGGGCTCCAGAGCGAGCTGTCGCCGGAGGTGCTCGCTTGGAGGATGGTCCGGTTCGTCAGGAGGAAGCCCGAGTGGAAGAAATCCCAGGTCCCGGGCCCGTGGACCAGGTGATGCAGCCAGTCCACAGCGCCGAGCCCGGTTCCACGCGGGGCGGAGGCGCGCGGTTCGTTCGCGAACCGCGTCGGACCAACCTCGTGTTGTCGACCTTGGCCTACGCCGTGCTCATCGTGGGCGTACTGATCGGCGGGGCGGCGGTGTTGCAGGTGCCGGCGTTCGTGGCCATCGGCTTTCCGGGTTTCGCCGATGAACTCAGCCGCGGCCTGGACTATCCGGCCTGGCCGTTGTTGTTCACCCGGATCGGCTTGGCGGTCGGCGCCATCATGCTCGTCATGGCGGCGTTCCTGATGGTCGTGGCCCGGCGGGACGCCGGCGCCGCCCATGTCGCTCGCTGCGTTCTGGGCATCATCGGCCTGTTCTGTACGGCTTCGATGTGCCGGATCATGCTCGAAGACATCCCGTGGCTCGAACTGGTGATGCAGAAGCGCAGCGTCGAGCAGATCGAAACGGCCTTGAATCGGGTGGACGCGTCGGCCGGATTCGCCGCACTCATCCTCCTGCTGATTTCCGGTGTTCTCGTGCTCTGGCCCGAGCATCGCAAGACCATTGCCGTGGACGGCAGTGTTCGTGAAGGAGTTGCCGCATGACCACGACCACGATTGCATTCCCTCCGCTCCTGCCGCTTCTCGCGCTTCTGATCGTCGGCGCGGTGCTGTTGATCAAGGGCGGCCGCAAGGTGCGTCTGGCCGTAGGTCTCGGCGTGCTGGCGGTGATCGCAGCGGCGGTCACCTTTTCTCTGGTGAGTGTTGCCGTCCGAACGCGGAGCACGCACGTGACGGATGTACTCACCCGCGGGATCGGGCCGAATGATACGTCCTTCGAGCGATTGGCGGAGACAGCCGAGGTCTACTACGTCTATGGGCAACCAGGCAACGCTTACGCTGTTCCACCCGAGCCTTTGCCCGAGCTGTGGAAGTCGGCGGCCGATCTGGAGATCTCCGCCGACCTGCACCCCTCGGCGGCAGCGGCGGCCGATGCGCTGGCGGTCGAAGTCCTCAAGATGAAGGATGCCCACTACCCGGACGTCGGCATCCGCCGAGTGCAGCTCTGGTCGCCGCCGGAACTCGGAAGCCAGGTCGTCTCGCGGATTCTGAGTCGCCTGCAGCGCAAGGTGCCGGACTGGATGGTCATGCTCCAGGCCGAACGGCCCACGACGCCTATCGAGTCCGAAGACGAATTTGCCGCTTCGTTGTGGCTGGAGGCGCCGACGCCGTTGACCAAGCAACGTGCGGCATGGGACACCAACCGCGAGGAAAAAGGCGGCATGCTGCAGATGCGATTGAGCTTCAAGGACGGCAGCACGCACCGCACCATCGTTTGCAGCACGGCCTTCGCCGACAAGCCCTGGCTGGAGAACATGTCGGAGTTCATTACCGCTCGGCCGCAGTACAAGTGGGTGGTGGGCTGGTCCGGCAACGTTACCGACCGGGCCCAGGCTTCGCGACAGGCCATCCGGGCGGCGGCGATTCAGATCCTGCCGGAAGTGGAAGCGAGGCTCCTGCCGGGAACCCAGGCGCAGCTCGGACCGCAGGGAGGGGCTGGTGCTCAACGGCTGCTGGCTACCATTGAAAAGCAAATCGCCGAAGGCGGCGACGTGCGCGACCGTTTCGTGCAGACGCTCACCGTCAAATCAGGCGGACGGGTTGTCCGCGAGGCCGTCCTGGTGCAGTCACCGAATGTGGTTACGCGGGCGGTGCAGGCTTGGCTGACGCAGGCACAGCAGCGAAGGCAGGTGGCTCGCCTCCAAACCGAGAGCTGGATCGGCCTGGTCGCCTCGGCTGCCGGGATGTGTCTGCTGGTGTGCGTGGTGGGCCTGGTTCTCAACGCTATCACGAAAGGGTATTATCGCGGACGGCTCCTGCTGGCAGGAGGTCTGCTCCTGATCCTGGGCGTGGTGGTCCTGCTGCGGATCCGGGCCATGCCTGCGAACGTGATCGTGTCCGGCCCGGCGTCCATTGACAATGTGATTGTGGACACAGACGTTCCGGTGGAGTACGGGTACATATATCGCTGAGCCCGGGAAGGTGGAATCGAAGGGAGAATGGCGAAACCAGGTCCGTTGATGCGACAGATTCTCGGCGCGTATCAGCTGCTCACGGGCGGCTTCGGAGCGTTGTACCATGCCGTGTTGATCGTGCGCGCGGGCGGGGCATCGCTCGGCGGGCTGGTTTTCGTCGGCTTGTTCGCGCTGGTAGCATACGCGGGCTACGCCCTCCTGAAGAACCGGTCCAACGGTCCACAGTTGACGCTGGTGGCGCAGGCCCTGCAGTCGGTGCAGATTTCGAGCAGCTCGTTCGCGTATCGATTCGTGGCCGGCTTGGCGTTCTGGGTCACTCTGGGATCCACCGGCCTCGGAATCTCCGGCTTGGACTTCGGTGCGTTCTACCGGTGGATGACGGCCAGCACTTTCGGCACAACCCGTTCAGCCGCGCCGTTCACGGTCGGCATCAATTTGATCGCCGCTGCCATCGTCGTCTGGTTGCTTTACTGGTCCGGCAGCAAGAAAAAACGACGTTGATCCTTGCTTTGTCTTTCTGGCTCATAGCTCACAGCACATAGCTGATGGCTGTAAGCTGACAGCTGATAGCTTTCTTCGCCATGCTCACCGAGGCCGAGCAATATCTGTTGGAGCAAATCCGCTCCGGCAAGCAGGATGCGTGGTCGCAACTGGTTGACCGCTACCAGGGGCGGCTGCTCGCTTTTGCCCGCAGCAAGGTTCGCGACGGCGCCGAAGCCGAGGATCTTGTGCAGGACACCTTCGTGAGCTTCTTGCGGAGCCTCGACAATTTCCGCAGCCAAGCCAGTCTCGAGACCTACTTGTTCTCGATTCTTCGCCGCAAAATCATCGACTTGTATCGCGGCCGGCGGGTGAACGTCTGCTTGCTCCAGGACGGCCTGTCGCCCGACGGGGAGAGCGATCCGGGAAATCTTCCTCTGGCCGCCCCGGATCCGACGGCCAGTTGGTACGCTCGCCGTGACGAGGACCATGACCTCAAGCGGTCGGCGTTGGCCGCGGCACTGACTGATCTGATCGAAGGTTACAAACGCGAATTGAACTTCCGCGATCTGCAGATTGTCGAGATGCTCTTTTATTGTCAGCTTCGCAACAAGGACATCAGCCAGACCGCGGGCGTGACCGTGAATCACGTGGCCGTCATCAAGCACCGTTGCCTCAACCAAATCCGCGAGCAGATTCTGCGACGCCTGCCGCGGCAGTCAGACGCGGCGGACCTGTTCACGGGTGCCGATGGACCCGTCCCGGAGGCCGCGGACTCCATGATTGCCGAAATCTGGCAGGAGCGGCGGTTGAGTTGCCCCAAGCGGAGCACGCTGGGGGCCTGGATGCTTGGCACGCTGGAACCGGCCTGGACGGATTACGTACGGTTTCACGTCGAGCGTCTCGGTTGCCGCTTCTGCCGGGCCAACCTCGACGACCTCGAGCAGCAGACTGCGACCGAGCCTGCGCAGACCTTTCGTGACCGCATCCTGCAGTCAACGATCGGTTTCCTGAAGAACTAGGAGACAATCGCGGTGACGTACACCTGAGGTGGGCGAGACGCCCGCCCCCAAGGTGAAGAAGTAGGAGGCAATCGCGGGTGACGTATTCGTGACTTCCCGCCTCCCGCCTCCTATCTTCCGGCTCCTGTCTCCCCCTCCTTGATTCGCTCGTGATTCGCATCGAGAATACCGGAAATGCCGCAACTTTTTGTGGCTCCCGGACGTCTCATATAGAGACGAGTACACCGTCCCTTTCAGGAAAACCCCCATGAACGAACGCGTCGTCGAAACCGAACTGGCTCGCGAGCGGGTGGAATCCTTCATTGAGCGGGTTCGGGCGATCCGTCAGAGCCTGCACCAGGTCGTGGTAGGGCAGGACGAAACTATCGATTTGCTCCTGGTTTGCGCGCTGACCGGCTCGCATGCCTTGTTGGTCGGCGTGCCGGGCCTGGCCAAGACGCTCATGGTCAAGGCGCTGGCGGCAGTGTTCCGCTGGAAGTTCAACCGGATCCAGTTCACGCCCGACCTCATGCCCTCGGACATCACCGGGTACGAACTCTTGGGGCGCGACGGCCAGCAATCGGCGCCGACGATGGTGTTCCGCCCGGGGCCGGTGTTCGCCAACCTGGTCCTGGCCGACGAGATCAACCGGGCGGCTCCCAAGACGCAGTCGGCGCTGCTGGAAGCCATGGCCGAGCGGCACGTGACGGTGGGTGGGCAGACGCATCCGCTGGAAGAACCGTTCTTGGTCGTGGCCACGCAGAACCCCATCGAGCAGGAAGGCACCTACCCGCTGCCCGAGGCTCAACTCGACCGATTCATGATGGAAATCCGGATCGGCTACCCCAGTCCACAGCAGGAAGAAGAGATCGTGCTGCGGACGACCAGCGGCACGCCGCCCATGCCCGAGCCTGTGTTCGATCGGGCGGCGTTCCTGGAACTACGTGACCTGGTCCTGGCCGTGCCGGCGCCGCGGAGCGTGGCGGCCTACACTGTTCGTTTGTGCGGGGCGAGCCGGCCGGGCGACGAGCGGGCGAGCAAATACGTCAACGATTACATCGCCTGGGGGGCCGGGCCTCGCGGCGCCCAGAACCTCATGTGGGCGGCCAAGGCCCGCGCGTTGCTCGACGGTCGCACCGCCCCCACGGTGGCCGACGTGCGCTCGGTGGTTCTGCCGGTGCTGCGGCATCGCCTGATCGTGAACCATCGCGCGGTGGGCGACGGCGTGACCGTCGAAAACGTGGTGAACCATCTGTTGGAGAGCGTGCCAGCCTGAGTGCGGCAGCCGTGCAGACGTCAGTGCAGCCATCCGGTTCCGGACCACGAGGCTGCGGATTGGAAAGCGCAGCTTCCGACGGCGAAGAATGGTTTTGAATGTCACGATCCGCCGCCACCTCCCGTTTCCTTGATCTCCGCGCCATGGCAGCGCTGGAACACATGCGGTTCGTCACGCGGCACCGCATCGAGGGCGCGTACAGCGGACGGCACCGCTCGCGCCAGCAGGGCGGGGCGGGCGAGTTCGTGGATTTCCGCGAGTACGTCGAGGGCGAGGACCTGCGGCGGCTGGACTGGAAGGTGCTCGCCCGAACGGGCCGGGCGTACGTGCGGCTGTACCAGGACGAGACGAATCTCATGTCGCTCCTGTGCATCGATGCCAGTGGTTCGATGCAGTTCGGCGGGAGCGGAACCGGGAAGCGCTCGCTCCGTGACAAGCTTCGAGGTGGTCAAGCCGTCGAATCGCCGGCGGCAACGGGCTCGAAACTCGAATACGCCCAGTACCTCGCCACGGCGCTGAGTCACGTGATCACCCGCCAGCAGGACCAGGTCGGCCTGGGACTGATCGCCGACGGGCTGCAAGCGTACGTGGAGCCGGGATCCACGCCCATGCACGCCGCTCGCGTGCAGGCGGAGATCGAGAACATCCGGACATATCCGCGCACGCGATTGGGCGACGGCCTGCGCGATCTGTTCAGCCGGGTCACCCGCCGGGGTGTGCTCATGTTCCTGAGCGACTTCCTCGTGGACGATCTCGAGGACACGTGGCGGGCCATTCGTCTGTTCCGGCATCGGCATTGGGAAGTCATCGTGTTGCATTTGGTCCATCCCGATGAGGAGCGGTTGCCATCGGGGCTGGCGTATCGTTTTGTGGGGATGGAGGGTGAAGGGCACGTGGACTGTTCGCCGGCGGATATCGCCCGCGAATATGCCGAGCGATTCGAGCATCACGCCGCCATGGTGCGGTCGCTGGCTCTGGCCGGCGGCTGTGACTACCGCCGCGTCTCGACGGCGGTCCCGTACTTACAGACATTGAGCGGCTTTTTGGTCGAGAGAAGTGGATGAGTGATTTGGGGTGCCCGGTGTAAAGCAGAGTTCTAACAGGAGGAAACGGAGGTAACGGAGAAGAGCAGGGCATCTTTTCTTTCTCTGTTGCCTCTGTTTCCTCCTGTTGAAATACCTTCGTTTGTTCTGGTTGAAAAGGCCTTGGTTTCGCGTATGCGGTGAGTGATGGCGTTTCTGCATCCATGGGCACTGGCGATCGGCGTGGCGGCGGTGGGCTTGCCGTTGTTCGTCCACTGGCTGACCCGTCCGCGCCCATACCGTCTGCCGCTCTCGACGTTGCGATTCGTGCGCGAGGCCATTCACCAGCGGCGAGCCATTCATCGCCTGCGCGACTGGCTCATCCTCTCGCTTCGGATGCTGGCCGTGCTTCTGCTCGCGTGGGCGTTCTCGCGTCCGCTGATGGGCGGCCGCGAATTGGCCGGCGGCGATCCCGCCGGCCAGGCGTCCCGCGTGGTCATCCTGGACGTGAGCCAGAGCATGGCGGCCGTGCAACGCGGCATCGAGACGTTCGAGCGGGCACGATCGGCGGCAGCCGAGCATCTGGCGGGCTCGCCGGGCCTGCGTGGCGGGCTCATCCTTGCCGGCGCCCAGCCGCATCGCGTGTTCGACAATCTCTCGACCAATCTTGCCGATTTGCGGAGCGAACTGGCTCAGGCCCGGCCCCGGCCGGAACGCTGCGACGCACAAAAGGCACTCATCGCCGCCGCCGATCTGCTTAGTCGTTCGGGCGGTCCGGAGCATCGGCGCGAACTCATCGTCATCACCGATCTGCAGGCGTCCAACTGGAGGACGGCGGATTTTTCCGTCCTGCCGTCGGACACGGTCATTCGGCTGGAGTCGGTGGCGCTCGAGGAAACGCCGGGCAATCTCGCCATCGTGCGGGCGGGGCCGGGCGGTCGGGCAGAACTGGGCCGTCCGGTGCGGCTCGAAGTGGAAGTGGCCAATTACTCCGACACGCCGCGCACGGCCAACGTGGATGTGACGCTCGGCAGCGCATCGTATCGGCTGGAAGGACTCTGCCCGGCAAACGGCAGCGTGGTGCTGACAGGCGACGCCGACCTGCAGGACGCGGGCTGGCAGAAGGGCGAGGCTCGATTGGTCGGCATCGACGACGCCATCGCGGCCGACAACGTGCGGCCGTTCGTGGTTGACGTGCGGCCGCAGCCGACGTTCGGCCTGGTGACGCGCGAGGAAGCCGACCGCCGCCCGTCGTCGAGCTACTACCTCGAACGAGCGCTGTCGCCGCAGTCAGCTCGTGAATCGGCGGCCGCTGAGCGAGTCGTGCGCATTCCGCCATCGCAAATTAACCGCGAAATGCTGGCGCCGGTGGATCTGATCGTGGTGGACCGGCCGGGCAAACTCGAAGCCGACGCCATCAATCTCATGACCGCGATGGTCGTGCGTGGCAAGCCCATGATCTACGTGGCGTCCGAACCTACCGATGCCGCCAACCTGGCCATGATCGCTCAGGCAGCTGGCGCGGACTTGAAGATGCCCGTGGAGTTCGCCGCGCCGGCCGCGCGGCAATCGCGGCGGTGGCTGTCGCTCGCGCGGTATCGGCGAGATCTGCCGCCGTTCAACATCTTCGGGCCACAGGTGGTCAACCTCGTCGAACCTTTGCGATTCACACGAGGGCTCGATACTCGCGTGGTCGACAGCGGTTTGCAGGACGACGTGTTGGCCGTGTACGGCGACGGGACGGCCGGCCTGGTGTGGACGGCGTGCGGGGCAGGTTCGCTGGCCGTGCTCAACGCGGACTTGGCCGAGTCGAACCTGCCACAGTCGGCGGCGTTCGTGCCGCTCCTGGGCGAGTTGGCGGGCAATCCACCGGCACGCAACGGGTCGAGCCACGCCCGGCATTGCGGCGAGCCGATGACGGTGTGGCTGCCGCCTGAAGCGGGCGCGGCACAAGGGCTTCAGATCGTGGGCGATTCGGGCGAGACGCAGGAGATGGGCGAACTCGTCGAAGAGCCCGCGGGCCTGGCGTGGCGCTGGTCGAGCGCGGGACCGCCCGGCGTGTACGAGGTGTTGCGGGACGGCCAGCCGGTGATGGCGGTGGCCACGGCCATTCCGCCCGAGGAGAGCGATTTGCGTGCCCTGCCATCGGCGGAAGTGGGCGACCGGCTGGCCGGCGGACGGAAGATCCACTACCGGTCGGTGACGGCCGGCTCGCGCAATCAGGACGATCTGTGGACGTGGATTGCCGTCGCGTGTGCGGCATTCATGCTGGTGGAGTTGGTGGCACTGAGGGCGTTCAGGACGTAGTCGAGTGCGCCGACGCATATCGGGCGTGGCGCTGGTGATCGTGTGAGCTCATGGGGCGTTTGACGGTTGAACCGCTGATTCCCGCGTCGCTGTGGCTGCTCCTGGCAGTCCTGGCGGTGCTGCTGCTGGCCTGGTATGCGGCGAGCCGTCCCGGCCGGATGGCCCGGCCGGTGTGGGTGCTCATCGTCTCGCTCATGAGCACGGGCCTGGCGCTCGTGTTGATCGTGCTGCTCAATCCCACGTGGATCGATCCGGTCGATCCGCCGCAGGGCAAGCCGCTGCTGACCATCGTGGTCGATGACTCGGCGAGCATGGCGGTCAAGGATGCCGGTGAGACCGGCACGCGCTTCGACATTGCCCGGCGGACGGCGAATCAGCTCGCCCGGGATCTTGCGGGACGCTTCGAGGTTCGGTTGCGGTCGTTTGCCGCCGAGGTAGCGCCGACTGAGACTAGCGAATTGGACGCTCGCAAGCCCGAGGGACCGCTGACCGATCTGACAGCGGCCGTGGCGGGCAGCGTCGAAGCCGATCGGCCGGCCGGCCAGGCCGTCGTTCTTATCAGTGACGGTATCCACAACGCGGGCGGGGGGACCCGCGAACTGCGGGCCGCTATCCGTGCCGCGCGGGCGGCCGGGGCGCCGGTCTACACGCACGCCCTCGGGCGGGCCGATGTTCCCGACGTCTTCGATCTGGAAGCCGAGATTCGCTCGCCACGGCAACTGGCATACGTGGGGCAGCAGGTGCCCATCACCGTGCGTGTGCGCGAGCGAGGTGGGCCGGGCGGCAACGTCGAAGTCACGCTCCTGCACGATGGACAGCCTGTCGAGACGCGGACGGTCACACTGCCGCCGAGCGGCGTGGCTGAAGCCGAGTTTAAGGTGGGTCGCGATGCCCCGGGCATATACCGCTACGAGGCCCGCGTTCAGCCTCGGCCGGGCGAACTGATCGCCATCAACAATACCGCCGTCCAGTTCCTGGAGGTGGTCAACGAGCCCATCCGCGTGCTCTTGCTGGAAGGCAAGCCCTACTGGGACGGCAAGTTCCTCATGCGCACGCTGGCCGCGGACCCGGTGGTCGCGCTGGACAGCGTGGTGCGGATGGCCGAGGGCCGATACCTCCGGCGAGCACTGGATCCTGTTCCCGCCACGCAGCCGGAAGCGGACAGTGCCCGTGACGAGCGCTGGAAGGTGATCCCCAGTGCGACCGACATCCTGGCCGATCCGCAGGCCCTGGAAGCCTATCAGATCGTGGTGCTCGGACGCGATACGCAACTGTTCTTGAACGACACCGCGCTGACCAACCTGCGGCGCTGGATCTCGCGTCAGGGCGGATCGCTCGTGTGCTACCGAGGTTCGCCGGCGGTGCAGATCGGGCGCAAACTTGCTCAGATCCTGCCCGTGGAGTGGGCAGAAGGCACGGAATCGCGCTTCCACGTGCAGTTGACCGAGGAAGGCGAGTCGCTGCGCTGGCTGGGCGATCTGGACGGCCGGCTCGACGGCGGAACGCTGGCCGCGTTGCCCACGCTGGCCACCGCTTCGCGTGTGCAGAAGCCGCGCCCGCTCGCCACCGTTTTGGCCACGGCGGGCAAGTCGTCGGACGGCCAGACCTGGCCCGTGATCACGAGTCAAAATTATGGCACGGGCAAGATTGTGGTAATCGAAGGGGCGGGCATGTGGCGGTGGGCGTTCCTGCCGCCGCAGCATCAGGAGCACGGAGCCGTCTACGGCACGCTCTGGCAGAGCCTCATGCGCTGGCTGGTCAGCGGGACCGCGTTGCGACCCGGTCAGGAAGTGGACCTGCGCTGCGACCGCGTGCTTTTCGAGTCGAGCGAGGTGGCGTGGGCCACGCTGCTTCTGAGCGAAACGGCTCTCGGCCGGGGTGTGCCGTCCGTGGAACTGTTCGTCGTCGGTGAGGACAACGCTATCGGCAGCTTCACGCCGAGCGCTGCCGGCGACGACCCCGGCGTGTTCCGCGTGAGCTTCGGCCCGTTGCCGCCCGGGCAGTACGAAGTTCGCGTGGCCGAGACGCCGGGCGTGGAATCGGTGGCTTGGGCGCTGCCGCCCTTCGCCCGGTTCGACGTGCGGGCGCCGGTGCGCGAGCAGCTGGAATTGGCGGCTCGCCCCGACCTCATGAGCCTGATCGCCCATGAGAGCGGCGGGGCGGTGCTGACGACGGGCTCGGCTCGCGAAGTGCTCGATGCGTTCGAGCAGTTCCGCCGGCAGACGCAGCCCGAGCGCGTCCGGAAGATCCCCGCGTGGGATCGTTGGTACGTGCTCGTTGGCGTCTTGGGCGTGTGGGCCACCGCTTGGGGCGTACGGCGAAGAGCCGGACTGATCTAGCAGGGGGGCGGGCAGACGCCCCGCCAAAGAGTGACGGCATTCGTGCAGCACTCGTAGTGAGTGCGGGCTGGCGTATGACGATGAACACGACTCAAATCGGCAACGCAATCTCGCAGGCGCAGGCCCGCGGCAGCCTGGCCCGATCGTTGCAACGATTCCGCGGCCGCGTGCTGGCCGTCGGCGCCGGTTCTGGGCTGGCCTGGGGCGTGGCCGGCGCCATCGCGTGCCTGATTGCCGGCACCTGGTCGGACCTGGTGTTCGAGTTGTCGCCGGCGCTGCGGATCGGCGTGCTCGCCGCCTCGGCGGGATTCGGCCTCTTGCTTTTTGTCCTCATCGTCGCGCGTGCATGGCAGGCGGGCCGGTCACAAACGCTGGCTCGCCGGCTGGATCACGTCGGTGGCACGGGCGGACAAATACTCACCGGCGTCGATCTCCTCGAAGACCCGCAGTCGAGGTCGCCGCTGGCCGGCGGCCTGGCGCACATGGCCATCGAGCGGGCAGCTTACCTGGCGGCCAAGGTGGCACCGCGGCAAGCCGCTCCGACCAAGCCGTTCGTGATCGCCTGCGGTGCATTGCTCATCGGTGTAGCGGTGATCGGCGGCGCGCTGCTGGCGGCCCGGTCCATGGTCGTGACCGAATACCTGCGCTTCTCCGATCCGTTCGGCGATCATCCGCCGTATTCGCGCGTATCGTTTGCCGTCGAGCCGGGCAACGGCCGCACGATTTACGGCGCCAGTCAGGAGATCCGCGTCATCACGTCCGGTCCTCCCGTCGATCGGCTCGAATTGGTGCTCTTGCCGCTCCAACCGGAATCGAACGATCCCGGCTCGAACACGAAACGGCGGGCAAGCGACAAGGCGAGTGGCGGCGAGGAAGTGCTGCCCATGTTCGGCGAGCCAGGCGGTGTGTGGCGGGCGACCATCGCGTCCGTGACCACGCCGCTGCGTTACTACGTGCGCTGCGATGCCGGCCGAAGTCATGGATTCTCGCTCGGCGTGATCACGCTGCCCCGTATCGAAGGTGTGCGCTTCCGCGTGACGCCGCCGGCGTACACCAATCGCGGTTCATACGAGGGCGGCCTGCCCCAGGGCGGTCTGTCCGGACTTCCGGGCACGACCGTGCAGATCTGGGCGAAAAGCAATCGGCCGCTCGCCGGTGGATCGCTGCGGCTTTCCTTCGGCAAGGCCGATTCGCCCGCAGCGACGTTGGAGATGGTTCCGAGCACGCCCGGCGAACACGAAGTGAGTGCGACGTTCGAGATTCGCGAGCCTGGACGCCTCGAGTTGCGCGTGCGCGACGTGGACGGCCAGGACTCGCAGGATACGTTCGCCACGGCCTTCACCGTGCGAGCCGACGAACGGCCTTTCGTGCGCGTGCTCGATCCGCCGCCGGTCTCGCTGGCCACGTGTGAAGCGGCGGTCCCGGTGGTGGTGGCGGCCGAGGATGACTACGGACTGGCGCGGCTCAGTCTGTACCGGAGTCTCAACGATTCGCGGGCGTTGCCGGTGGACCTGCCGCTGCCGACGTCACCCCCGGTGACACGGCAGAATCAGACCTCGGCGCTGGCGGTGCCCGCATACGGCTTGCGGCCGGGTGACGAGATCAAGCTGTTCGCCCGCGTCGAGGATAACGATCCGGCCGGGGCCAAGGGTGCGGAAAGTCCCATCGCCGTCGTGCGCATCATCTCGCAGGAGGAGTACGAGCAGTTGGTGCTGGCTCGCAAGGGCATCGAATTGCTCCGGGCCAAGTATGAACGGGCCCGCCGCCGGATGGAGGAGATCGGTCGGCAGATCGAAGAACTGCAGAAGGAGCTCGCCGCGGAGTCGGACGAAATACCGCTCTCGGATGAAGCGAAGAAGAAGCTGGCGGATCTGGCGGAGCGCATGAGGAAAGCATCGGAGGAGATCGCCCGATCGGCCGAGAGCAGTCTGCCGTTTGACATCGACACGAATATGAATGAGCACCTGAAGATCCTGGCCGCCAAGCTGGGCGAGGCCGCCGAAGCGGTGGATGAATTCGCCGACTCCGAGCCGAGTCCGACCGCCGGTGAAGCCAAGGAAGGGCTCGAAGCCATCCGCAAGTTCACGCAGGGCGAGAAGGAGCAGTACGAGGCGCAGACGACCAAACCGCTGGAATATCTGGCCAAGGTGTATCGGCTCATGCAGGATGAAGCCCGGTTCACGGCGCTCTACAAGCGGCAACTGGAGCTGGCCGACCGATTGGAGTCGCTGCGCGGCAACGACAGCGGCGAGGAAGCTGCCACTCGGGCTCGCATGCGCGAGTTGGAATCCGAGCAGTTCGCGATTCGCGAGGACTTGAAGAGGCTATTGCGAGATATCGAGAATCACGCGCAAGCCTTGCCCGACGATCCGGGGTTGGATCAACTCCGCGAGACCGCTTCCTCGTTTGCCGCCGCGCTGCGGGAGAGCGGGGCGGGCGAGGCCATGGCCGACGCCGAGGCTGGGCTGGCGGCGTTCTCGGGCACGCGCGGCGCGGAAGGGGCTCGCGAAGCCGAGCAGATTCTCAAACGGTTCGTCGGACAGTGCCAATCCATGGGACAAAGCGGCCAGGAGTGTCTGAAGTTCGCGCCGGGGCTCGGCGACAACCTCGGCAACTCCGTCGAGCAGTTGCTGGCCACGGCCGGCATGAGCACGGGGCCAGGGGTGTCAGGCACCGGCGGCGGCTACAGCGCACAGATGAGCACGCTGGAGAATGTCGGACTGTTCGGCCAGTTGCCGGCGCTGGGGGGCGGCGAGCTGGGCGATGAGGATGGCCCGGGCGGGCAGGCGGCTCTGGCCGGGCGCGGCGGGCATGAGGGCAATTTCGAAAGCGGCGAACCCGGCCGCGTCGATCCGCTCGAAGCACTGCGGGCTGCCGGTACGGGGCAGCATCTCGTGCCGCCCGAGTACCGCCAGCGCGTCGGGACGTATTTCGAGCGCATCGCCGATGAGATCGGCCAAGAGGAGCAGCGCTAGTGTGAGAAGGTGATGGTGCAGGCATCCTACATTGTGGTGCGGGCATCCTGCCTGCACATGTGCACGCTGGAAGCGTGCACCATGAGTTGTAGCATTTGAGGGTGAGCGAGTTATGCGTCTCACATACCTTTTGTCCGTAATCGTGGTCGGCTCGGTTTTTGCACAGACCGATGTGCCGGTTGCCACAAGGCCGGCCTCGACGGTTCAACTCGCCGCGTCGGTCAAACCGCCGACGACACGGCCCGCGTTCGTCGAGCCCAAGCAGGTCGGCGGCGAGCCCGACGGCATCGTGCAGATCGCCAACCTCGTCTATGCCGGGACCAAGTCCAGCCGCTGTTTCTCGGATCATTTCCTGGTCAAGGCGGAAAAGGAGTCGGCCATCTCCACCAGCCGGCGGTTTCATGCGGTCAAGCTCGGCTCGGACGATCTGTTCGACTTCCCCATGGTCATCATGACCGGCGAGGGCGAGTTCGTCCTCACCGAGCAGGAGCGCGAAAACCTCCGCAAGTATTGTGAGAACGGCGGCGTTGTGCTGGCCTCCGCGGGCTGCTCGTCGGAGCCGTGGGATCGCGCGTTTCGTCAGGAGATGGCCACCGTCTTTCCGGGCGCGTCGCTGGATCCGATCGGCATGGACCATCCCATCTTTCACATGGTGTACGAGATCCCCGTGTTGCGGGCGGCTCACGGCCAACCCCGACCGCTTGAAGCGGTTTCGTTCGGCGGGCGCTTGGCCATCATCTACTCGCGTGACGGTTTGAACGATACCGCTCATGCCCACGGTTGCTGCTGTTGCGGAGGCAACGAGATCACCAACGCGATCGAGGTGAATGTGAATATCCTGGCGTATGCGTTGATGTATTGAGGGCAGGGGCTGGGGACTGGGGGCCAGGGGCTGGCGAGGAGCGTCTCGGGGAGTGGGCGTCTTGCTCGCCTGAACGATCGGGTGTGGGGCCGTGAATAAGAGCATTGCACTCATCCTGTTGCTCGCGTGTGCTTCGGCGGTGGCGGATACGCCGACCTCCACGGCCGTCGCGCCGAACGCATCCGCTGCATCCGCCCCGGCGGGCGGAACGGCATCGGCGCCGAGTCAGGCTGTTGATTCGTTGCTGCCGTGGTCGACCGACTACGCCGCCGCGATCGCCCGGGCGAGGCAGCAGGGCCGGCCCATCCTCGTGCGGGCAGGGGCGGTCTGGTGCCGGTGGTGCAAGGAACTGGACAAGGAAATCGCTCAGCCTGAGGTCCAGGCCGAACTGCGACGGTGGGTGCTCATCGAGATCAACGTCGATCGGCCGCCCGCGGAAGCCCGGACGCTGGCGATCGGCCCGGTGCCGGCCCTGCGTATCCTCAGTTCGAGCGGGCGACTGGTCGATTCGCACGACGGCTACATGGAAGCCGCCGATCTTCTCAACTGGCTTCGTGACAAATATTCGTCTGCAGGACCGCCTCTATCGCCTGCGGTTAGCAGTTCCGGCGATTCGGCGGCCGTGATCCAGCAGCTCGTGAACGATCTCGACCGCCGCGATCCGGCCGTTCGCGAGGCGGCCATTCGCCGGCTGATCCTCGTGCCGGGCAAGGCGGCCGGCCCGCTGGTCGAAGCGCTGAAGAACGGCAACCTGGCCACCCGCCTGGGGGCGCTGGAGATTCTGCGGGAGTGGGGCGGGCCGACCGACGGCCTCGATCCGTGGGATCCCGAATCGTTCACCGACGCCCGGTTGGAGGCGTTGCAGGCGTGGGCAAAGCAGCCCGACAAGATCGTCGCTAGCCGTCCGGCCGAACTCAGCGACGCGCAACGCGAGCTCGTCCAGCGGGACGTCGCCCGCTTGCTGGCCGAGGATGTGTCGGCCGCCGAGGCCGAGGCTATCCGCGAGCGGCTTGCGCGGTACGGCGAACTGGTCCTGCCGAGCGTGTACGACGCTCTTCGGTTGGCTGCGTCCGATTCGGCTCGCGAGCGGCTGACCTGCCTGCGCTATCGGCTGGTGGCCTCGGACAACCTCGTGTTCTCCTGGCCCGGCGGTTTGGAGCGGCTCTCGTCGATGGAAGTCGGCACGCGGCACGCCGCCGTCGATGAATTGGTGAGCCGATGCGGCGCGGCGGACGAACCGCTGTTGCTCGAATTGTTCAGCGATCCGGACGGTTTGGTGCGCGAGATCGCCTTGCGGGGGCTGCAGAAGGTCGGCGGTTCCCAGGTGAGCAGCGCGCTGATTCGCCTGCTTCAGGATCCCGAACCCAACGTGCGGGCGGCCGTGCTCAAGCAGATGGCCGAGTCGCCGTCGGCCAAGGTCGTGCAGCATATCGCCGAGTACGTGGTCACCGAACCCGACCCAGATCTGGTCGTGCACGCCATCCGCGTGTTGCGGGCGACCAAGGGCAAGGCGGCCGCCGAGTGCCTCATGACGCTGTTCAGGCATCCCAACTGGCAGGTGCGGGCTGAAGCGGTCGAGGCGTTGGGCGAGATCGTCAACGCGGGGTCGGAGTTGACCAGCAAGCTCAAGAAGGACGCCGGGGCGGCCTTGCTCGAAGTGCTCGACGACTCCGACGGATTTGTGGTGAGCGTCGCGGTCAAGGCCTTGGGCAATGCCGAGGTGTCGGACTCCGTCGATGCGCTGGCCCGGGCTGCGGACAAGCATCCGGAGCTCGCCGCGGATGTGCTGCGAATCCTGAACGAGAGCTATGTTCTGCGGACGAAAGCCATCCCGCACATGCGGCGGTTCTGCCGTCACGAGCAGGCAATCGTGCGGGCGGTGGCCATCACCGTCCTGTGCGAGGCGGCCCCCCACAACGTCGAGAAGGAGATGGTGGCCGCCCTGGGCGACCCGGCGAGCCGCGTGCGGATCGCTGCCGCCACGGCGCTGCTGGACCTCATGGAGTTGCATCGCCCGCAGCGCGACGATGACGCCGCCGTCCATCTGCAGGCGCACGAGGTAAGCGGCGGACTGCTCAGCAGCTTCTTCCGTGGTTTTCGTAAGAGTTCGAGCCGGACCGCTCCCGCCGATACGCAGCCCGCGGCCACGGCGCCGGCGGCTCTATCGACGCTGACCACGTTGCCGGAAGGCAGCGTCCTTGTGATAACCGTGGAGTCGCCGGGCACACAGCCCTCGACTTCGCAGCCGGTCGTCGCATCCGGCCCCGCACACGGATCCACGCCGCCGAAGGAACGATCGAAGCAGGAGCAATGGCTGGACGACTTCCGTTCCGGCAAAAAACGTCCCAAGTGGATGGACGCGACCATCCCGTTGCTCGAACCCATGTTGACCGCGGAGTCGCCCGAGGAGCGGTTGGCCGCGGCAATTGACCTGATTGCGTTGGGGCGCGACGACGTCGCGCTACCCGTGCTCCTGGCGGCTGTGAAGCTTCGGCCGGAACTGGCCGGGACCGCGGCGGGGGCGCTGCCCTGGTTGACCTGGGACCGGCGGCTGGCCGTGTTCGAAGAGCTGACGAAGCGGAGCGCCGGCCCCGCGGCGGTGATGCAAATCGCCCAGAAGATGTCGGTCTGGACCGACCCGCGGTCCGCCCAGCCGCTGTGGTCCATGCTGGGTGACGAAAGTATGACCGTGGTGAGTGCGGGCCGTATTCTTGATGCCTTGCGGCGGATCTATTTCGGCGACCACAGTTATCGCGCGTCGAGCGCGCCCGCCGATCAGCGCCGCCAGGCCATCGCCGACGCCGTGCCCCGAGCCCAGTCCGGTCCCGAGTTTCAGCGGCTGACCGCGCTGGCTCTGCTCCTAAGCGTGTCGCTCTCCGACGCTTCCGAGCAGGCCGAGGCGGTCATGGCCGACGCCGGCGCGAGCGCCGCCCTGCGCCGCGACGCGTTGCAGATCCGGCTGCTGAGCCAGACACGTACGGGGGCGCAGAAGCTGGCCGTCCAGATGCTCGCCGACAGCGATCCAGGCTTGCGAACCGTCGCTCTGGAGTTCCTGGCCGAAGGCCCAGACTCGCGACTTCGAAATGGAGGCATGTACCTCTACTTCCAGAACCCGGCCATCCAGACAGAGGTGGTGTCGTCCGGCCAGCCCATCCGTGTGACGGCTCCAGCCGACTTGAAGGCCGAGCTGCTCGTGCCGTTGCTGGGGGACCCCGATCCCCGCGCGGCCGCCCGCGCCGCCTACCTTCTGGCGACGCTGAAGGATTCGGCGGGGCTTGATACGCTGATTCGCTACTGGCGTGAGCAGGCTCGTGACGACCACGCCGTCCGGCGCATGGTGTACCGCGCCATCACCGCCCTCAATGACGACAGCCGGACAGCGGTGCTCGAGGAGGTTTACCGCACGTACGCCAAGGACGACTATTGGCTTCGCGATTTCTACTGGACCATCCGGAGCATGTCGGGACCGAACGTGCTGGCGCTGCGCAAGCAGATTCGCGACGAGGTGGGCATGGAATCGCTGCGGTAGGGCGGATGGTGATGCAGGCATCCTACCTGCGCGTGCACGCTGGAGTACGTGTTTAGCGTGCAAGAGATCGACGTGGCTCCGCCTCGAAGCGGCGGCGGTGAATAGCCGGGCGGCGTAAGCCCCCGGTTCACGCCGGTCCCAGAGATTTCGTTCTACCTTCCGGAAATAGCCCCGAAGGGGCGACAGCACGCCGTGTTGGCACAGGCGATTTCCCAGTTGATCCCATGCTTCGACTGGCGGGCCGATCCTGGTCGCAACTGTCGCCCCTTCGGGGCTTATAGTTTTCGGAGGGACCTCAAACGGGCTTATGCCCCTGCCTACTGACCTTGGCCCCTGCGGGGCGAACGCAAGACACACGCCGGACCAGGTACGACGCTACCGCCGATCAACCCGGCGAAAAAAACGCTAAACACGTGCACGCTGGAAGCGTGCACCACAAAAAGCGAGCCGACGAGGGGAGTAGAGGCGGGCGAGACGCCCGCCCCCCGAAACCGATTCATCAGCCCGGCGCCTGCAGTTGCCGGCCGAACGCACGCTCGTACAGATCTACGACGCCGACCAGGGCGAACAGGACGATCACGCCGCCGGCCGGGGCCAGGCTGCGGGCCAGCGGCTCGACGAGCATGGCCATCAGCCAATGTGTCCCCAGCAGAATGAGGCCGGCGATCGCAGGCCATCGCCAGAAGGATTGCCGCAAGCAGACGACCGCGCCCCAGACCGCGGGCAGCATCACCGCCATCTGCACCGCGAACAGCGGCCGTTCGAAGTGACCGTCCGCCGTCGCGTACACCGTCCGCCAGGCCCGTCCGCTCAGCCAGCCGATCCACTGGAAGGGCGATCGCTTCACACTATCCGACAGCAGCGCCAACACCCGCCGGGGCGACAATTCGCTTGTGGCTCCCGTCGGGCCGACCTCGGCCGTCAGCGTCGGAGCCACGGGCGTGGATTCATCTTCCAAAACCCGCAACAGATCAGTCTGGAACTCGATCAACGGGTTGGCAGCGAGCGAATGTCGTACCAATTCCGCCGCCACTAGCATGGGTAATAGGAAGCCCAACCAGATCAGTGCGAAAGCCGGCCACGGCCGTCGCTGCGTCACACGGCCCGTCGCGAATAGCACCGGCACGCTCAGCACGAACGCGAGCCCCAGCGCGAGGCTCACGAACGTGGACGCGCCGGCCAGCAGCCCGGCGAGAAACGCCACTCGCCGGCGGCCCGAGCGGTACCACCACAGGATCACCGCCCAGGCGAATGGAACACACACCAGGCACAGCGTCAGCGGGCTGGGCCGCTGAGCCAGGAACCCGAAGAGCGGATGCCCCGCCCACAGCCCGCCACAGGCGATGGCCCAGGCGGGCCCGAGAAACTTGCGACCGACGGTGTACCAGCCCACGCTCGACAGGATGGTCAGCACGAGCAGAACGCTGAAGCTGACGCGCTCGGCGGGCACACCGAACACGTCCATTCGCTCGATGGATGAGGTGAACCACTCGTACGTTTGCCCGCTGGCCACCAGCGGCGACGGCGGCTCGATCACGATGTCGCCGGCTCGGGCCAGGAACTGCGCGTTCACGAGGTAGACCACGATCTGCACGCAGGTGGCCGCGATCAGCACGAGACTCACGCCCACGACGGGCTGATGGGTGATGGGGACGCGAGGAACTGGCGGCACTCCCAGGTCGGCGGCCGCAGTGAGCCGAACGGCGGCGTTGGATCGGGGCGTGGTCATGCCGGTGAGCGAACGTGGTTCTACCGACGGTCTACGCATCCGGGAGCGGCCGTGAGCCCACCGGCGCGGCCAAGGTACATGGCCCGCACCGCAGGGCGGTGGTCAACAGCTGCCGGCGCGAATCGCCGGTCGGGCTTCCGCGCTAAACACGTGCCGAGGCTATGGGCCAAGAGCCCGAAACCCAATCCCTCTCATCTTTGCCCCCTGATGCCGCCATCAGGAGGAAATGGAATGCTGGTCCCCGCTGCCGCCGGCGATTGCCTCTCAGACCTCCTGGATTTCCTTGCTCTTGCTGGCGACCAGGGCGTCCACCTGCTCCTCGTATTTCTTGGTGAGCTCCTGGATGGTCTCCTTGGACTTCTCGGCATCGTCTTCGGAGATGGCTTTTTCTTTCTCTTCGGCGTCGATCTTTTTGTTGGCGTCCCGCCGGATGTTGCGGATGGCGACCTTCTGGGCCTCGCCGAGCTTGCGGACCTGGCCCAGGAGTTGCTGCCGCCGCTCGCCCGAGAGGGGCGGGATGGGCAGCCGGATGGTCTTGCCGTCGCTCATCGGGGTGATGCCGAGCTCCGACGCGTGGATCGCCCGTTCGATGTCTTTGAGGACCGACGGGTCGTACGGCTTGATGAGCAGTTGGTTGCCCTCGGGCACCGAGATGCTCGCCAGCTCGCGCAGCGTCATGGTCGAGCCGTACGACTCGACGTTGACCTTCATGTGCTCGACGAGCCCCGGCGAGGCTCGCCCGCTGCGGATGGACCGCAACTCGTCCCGCAGGAACGCAACCGCCTTCTCCATCAGTTCTTCGCACTCAAATTCGATCTCTTCAGCCGACATAACGGGCTCTCCGGAAGCTGTGAACCAGGACCGCATTTTACGGCCAGCCTCCCGGGCAGGCAACCCGCCGGCGCGCCCCGCTCCCGCGGCTCCCCGTGATGCGGGAGCCGTGTGTCTGGCTCACAGCTCATGGCTCATATCTCACAGCCTATGGCTTACAGCTTTACGCCCAGCTTCCTCATGGCCTTGGCGGTCAGCGATTGGCGAATGGTGAAAAAGTCGATCCAGGGATCTTTTTTCAGTTTGTCGAGACGGGCGGGGAGATTGTCCACGCGGAAGGCATCAGCGGCGAGCTTGGGTGAGAGTTCGTTCCACGCGATCGGCGTGGAGACGGGAGCGCCGTGGCGCGCCCGGGTGGAGTAGGGGGCGACCGACGTGGCGCCGCGGCCATTGCGCAGGTAGTCGATGAAGATGCGGCCGTGACGCTTGGACTTGGCCATGTTGGCCACGTATTTGCCCGGCTCGGCACGGCTGATGGTCTGGGCGACGGCTTCGGTAGCGGCTTTGGTCTCGTCCCATCCGTGACGCCGCGTCACGGGCGCGACCACGTGCAGCCCTTTGCCGCCGGAAGTCTTGACGAAGCTGACCAGGCCGATGTCGTCGAGCACGTCGCGCACGCGGAGGGCCGCTTCGTTCACCTGTTCCCACGCGACGTCGGGCCCCGGGTCCAGGTCGAACACCAGTCGATCGGGCTTCTCGACATCGTCGGCCCGGCTGCCCCACAGGTGAATCTCCAGCGCGCCGATCTGCACCAAACCGACGAGCCCGGCCAGGTCCTCGATCATGACCGTTTGTTGCGTACCACTGGATTCGCGGATGGACAAACCTTTGATGCTCTCGGGTAGGCTCTCGGTGACGTGTTTCTGGAAGAAGCACTTTTCGCTTCGTCCGCGCGGGCAACGCACGATGGCCAGCGGACGGTTCACGACGTGAGGCAGAATCCAGTCGGCGATGGATTCGTAGAATCGCGCAAGCTGCAACTTGGTGATGCCTTGCTCGGGGTACAGGACGCGGTCGGGGTTGGTCAGGCGGACGCCGGCGACCGTGAAGTTGGAGTTCGAACGGGCGGAGACGTTGGTTCGCCCGGAACGCTTTTCCTTGTGGGAAGGAGTCGGCGGGGTCAAGCCCCGCCGCTCGCTGTGGGACGGGGTGTTCGGCAGACTCGGTGCTTCGCGGATGACTTGACGTGCGGGCTTGTCCGTGCGAAGTCCCTGGAACGTCGGATGCCGCAAGACGCCGTCGGTCGTCCACTCGGTAAAGCCGACCTCGGCGACGAGCTCCGGGCGAATCCAGCTCACGTTTCGTCCCGCGGACCCCGGAGGCGGGTTGATCACTGGTGGCTTATCCACGCGCATGGCCGACATCCTGCGGTGCAGGTCGCGCAGGAGCTTTTCGTCGAAGCCCGTTCCCACGCGGCCGCAGTACACGAGCCGGCCATCGTCATAGTAGCCCAACAACAACGCGCCGAATCCTTGACGTGAGCCGGCCGGTCGCGTGTAGCCACACACGACGAACTCCTGCCTTCGCCCGCATTTGATCTTGAGCCAGTGCGACGAGCGTTTGCCCTCGTACGGGCTGTCGGCGCGTTTGCAGACGATGCCCTCCATGCCAAGTCGACAAGCGTTCTCGAGCACCGACCGGCCGTTGCCGCGGATGTGGTCGGAATAGCGGATCTCGGGGCCGATGCCCGAGCTGATCAGGATGTCATGCAACAGGCGTTTGCGTTCGATCAACGGTGAGCGGCTCAGGTCGTACCCCTCGCACCACGGCAGGTCGAACACGTAATAGACCAGTTCATGCGGTGTGCCCGAGATCGCCCCCTGCAGGGCTTGAAAGTCGCTGACGCCGGCCTGGTTGAGTGCCACTATTTCGCCGTCGAACACTGCTCGCTTGACGCCCAGGCGGGCGACTGCACGGCGAATCGCGGGGAATTTGCGTGTCCAGTCGTTACCGTTGCGGGTGATGAGCCGGACCTTGCCATCCTCGATCATGCACAGTAGACGATAACCGTCGAACTTGATCTCATGGAGCCATTCATCCCCTGGTGGTGGCTCCTTGACCAGCGTGGCCAGTTGTGGCCGGAGAGGCGTGGGGAACGCCGCTTTGCGCGATCTGGGCACACTCGATGGGCTCGGCTTGGCTCGCGGTGCCTTCAATTCGGCGGCTTTGGTAGAAGACTTTTCGCGCTGCCGGCGCGTTCGTGCGGTCCTTCCCACGGGCTCGGACGAATCCCACACGTCGGACGGGCTGCTGGCGATTTCGGACAGCGATCGACCCGTGGCCACGCTGAGCGGCGCCTCCTCGAGGACGTCGGGATCGTCGGGCGCGCGGGCGGTTTCGTCGTGCCGCTTGATGAGCAGCCAATTCTCTTTGCCGGAGCCATCGGGCTTGCCCATCCGAGTGAGCAGCCATGCACCCTGCAACTTTTCGCCATGCAACCGGAATTCGAGATGCCCGTGTTGGAGTCCTTGGGTCGGATCCTTCAACGGTTCCCATTCGCCGCGATCCCACAGCATGACCGTGCCGCCGCCGTACTGATCTTCGGGGATGGTGCCCTCGAACGAGCCGTACTCCAGCGGGTGATCTTCGACGTGGACGGCCAGACGCTTCTCGCCGGCCACCAGGCTCGGCCCTTTGGGCACGGCCCAACTCAGGAGCACGCCGTCATGTTCGAGGCGAAGATCGTAATGCAGGCGGCTCGCGTCATGCTTGTGGATGAGATACTGTCGGCCCGTGGGGCTCGAAGCGGGTTGGGGGCGAGGTTCCGGCGTCTTTTTGAAGTTCCGCTTGCGCTGATACTCCTTCAAACTCGGCATGAGAGTCAGCTCGCCCGTTTACGCTTTCCGGATTTGGCCCGGCCCTTGGCGGCAGGTTTGGTCGCGGGCTTGGCCGCGGACTTCGTAGTCTTGGCCGCCTTGGCGGGTTTGGATGCGGCCGTACCGCGGGTCTTCGCGGTGTTTTCGACGCTCTTCTTCAACAGGTCCATGATGTTGATCACACCAGTGTCGGTCTCCTTCGGCTCGGCGACGCCCGCTTCGGCCAGCGGTTGCGTCTCGCCTTTCTCTGCCTTTTCCTCGATCCACTGCATCAAGGCGTCCCGGTAATCGTCGTGATACTTGGCCGGTTCCCACGGGCCGCTCATGCTGGCCACCAGTCGCTGGGCCATCTCGATCTCTTTGGGGCTGATCTTGTAGTCCTCGAGTTTGCGTCCCGGGAAGTCATAATCCGAAACGTCGCGCAACTCGTCGTGGAAGCGTAACAGATTCAGCACGAGAGCGTCTCCCTCGACGAGCAGTGCGGCCAGGTATTGCCGCGTGCGAATCACGACCTTGGCAATGCCCGCCTTCTTGGTGCGCCGCAGCGTTTCCCGCAGGAGCACGTATCCTTTCTCGCCTTTCTTGCCCGGCACCAGGTAATACGGCTTGTCGAAGTACACATATTCGATCGAGCCGGCATCGACGAAATCCTCGATCTCGATGGTCCGGCTCGATTCGACCGCGGCTCGCTTGAAGTCCTCATCGCTGAGCAACACGTACTCGCCGTCGCGATACTCGTAACCCTTGACGATGTCGCCCCAGGGCACCTCCTCGCCCGTCTTTTCGTTCTTGCGCTCGTACTTGATTGGGGCCAGGTTGCGGCCGTCGAGCATGCGGAAGGGCATTTCCTTGCGGTTCTCGGCGGGGTACAACACCACCGGGACGTTGACGAGGCCGAAGGAGATGCTCCCGTTCCAGATGGGACGCGGCATGGTAGCCCACTCCGAAGCGATCCGGGGATCAGGGATTGCCCATCGATCCGAGCTGGCCGACCGAACCCGACCAACTGACAAAGAAATTTTACGTCCTGTACGGGCTCGTCGAATCGCCCGGCTTCGGGCGGTCGCGCCGTTTGGGAGACGTGCCCAGGCCTGAGCGATGACGATTCCCCAGGCGGATGGCAGGGCGAGAGCCGGTCTGGTCCGATCTGTTCCGTCCATCCTATAAGTGAATGAGGGATACCGGCTTCGAGGAGGCTTGATCATGCTCACGGAACTGATGGCGGATACGGCCACGCGTGTCAGCGAATGCACGGACGATGCCGTTAACTGGCGGTTGCGACATCAGACCGAAGCCAATATTCTGCACTGCGCGTTGAAGCCGGAGCACATTGACCGCCGGTTGCAGGAACTGGATCGCGAATGGGATATCGAGCGGGCCGTGGAGACTCACTGTGCCCTGGTGAGTCTGGCCGGGCTGGCCTTGGGCGTCAAGTGGCCCAAATGGCTGCTCCTGCCGGCGGTGGCTTGTTCGTTCATGTTGATGCACACGGCTTCGGGCTGGTATCCGCCCCTGCCCATCCTGCGTCGTCTCGGCGTGCGGACCGCCCGTGAGATCGAACAGGAGCGTCACGCTCTCAAGGCGATCCGCGGCGACTTTGACCGGGCCAGTGCAGCTGGGGACGAGGTGACCAAGGCTCGCCGGGCTATGGAAGCGGTGGACGTGTGAGCGGGGGGCGGGCAGCTTGCCCGCCTCATGGATAGGATAGCTATCCATCCATAGGCTGGGTGATGCAAAGGGAGTGGCGGACGATCCGTGCAACGTTTGCGGTTCCGACCTTATTGGTGAGCGTCGATTGATAGGCACGCACGGGTCCGAAGCGGGCTTAGATCCCAGGTTCCCGGTTCGGTGACAAGGAGCAATGTATGATCGGCTGGATTCTCCTGATCATCCTGGTTTTGTTGGTGCTCGGTGCGATTCCGGCTTGGCCGTACAGCCGGGATTGGGGTTACTATCCGAGCGGCGTGCTCGGGCTTCTCCTCCTGGTCCTGCTCGTGCTCATCTTGCTGGGCGTATTCCCGACCACCACTTGACCGCGCGATTGGCCCCACTATGCCGCACAGCCGCTACGCGCTGTATACATCGTCCGCCGCCGGGCGATGAAGGCGCAGCTCCAGACGCTGCGCCAACGGCCTCGACTTCATGACTATGATCGATGAAGAGGGGGATGAGCCGTCGGAGGGTGTGACGTGTCAGGCTTAAGCCACCAACTCCGGGAGGCTCTCCATGAAAGCGGTCGTATTCCATGATGTCGGCGACGTTCGCCTGGATGATGTGCCGGAGCCCACACTCCGGGAACCCCACGATGCCATCGTGAGGATTACCGCAACGGCCATCTGCGGCACGGATCTGCACATGATCCGCGGCACGGTGGGTGAGATGGTCAGCGGCACGATTCTGGGGCACGAGGGCGTGGGCGTGGTGGAGGAAGTGGGCAGCGGCGTCCGCAACTTCAAACCGGGCGACCGCGTGGTGATCCCATCCACCATCGGTTGCGGCTACTGCTCATACTGCCGGGCAGGCTACTTCGCTCAGTGCGACAACGCCAATCCGAACGGCCTGCGAGCGGGGACCTGCTTCTACGGCGGGCCCAGAAGCACCGGTCCCATCGACGGCTTGCAGGCCGAATGGGCCCGTGTACCGTTCGCGAACGTCAATCTCGTGCGGTTGCCGGAGGAAGTGGACGACGATGATGCCATCCTCCTGTCCGACATTTTTCCCACCGGGTACTTCGGAGCCGAGCAGGCCGAGATCAAACCGGGCGACACGGTGGCGGTGTTCGGATGCGGCCCCGTCGGCCAGTTCGCGATTCTCAGCGCGCTGCTGATGGGAGCCGGCCGCGTGATCGCGGTCGATACCGTTCCCTGCCGCTTGCAGATGGCTCGGAACGTGGGGGCGGAGGTGGTTGATTTCAATCGCGAAGATCCAGTCGAAGCCATCCTGGAGCTGACCGGCGGCATCGGCGTGGATCGAGCCATCGACGCCGTGGGCGTGGACGCCATTCGGCCCAAGGGCGGGCCGGCAGCGGCGAAGAGCTTCCGGCAGCAGGACCATTTCCGGGCAGAACTGCAGCAGGTGGCGCCCATCACGCATCCGGACAACAGCGGACACTGGACGCCCGGTGATGCGCCATCGCAGGCGATCGAATGGGCGGTGGAAGCGTTGGCCAAGGCCGGGACGCTGTCGGTCATCGGGTTCTATCCCCCGACGATGGATTTCTTCCCGTTCGGGATGGCCCTGAGCAAGAACCTGACCCTCAATGCAGGTAACTGCAATCACCGCCGGTACATTCCTCACTTACTGGAACTCATCGAGTCCGGCGCGGTGAATCTCACTCCGTTCGTGACCAACCTGGAACCACTATCCACGGCCGTGGATGCCTATAAAGCATTTGACGAGAGGCAGACCGGCTGGATCAAGGTGGAACTGATTCCCGAGTTGTCTTTCGCCTGCACTCCTTGAAAACGGAGTTGCCTATGCAGGTGTTTCCCGGGGCCCATTACCCACTCGGAGCAACTTTCGACGGGGCGGGCACGAATTTCGCCGTCTTTTCCGAGGTGGCCGAGAAGGTCGATCTCTGTCTGTTCGATGACGACGGCAACGAGACATGCGTGCCGCTTCCGGAATGTACGGCCTATGTATGGCATGGGTATCTCCCCGAAGTCCTCCCCGGGCAGCGATACGGATACCGGGTGCACGGGCCATGGGACGCCAAGCAGGGTCACCGCTGCAATCCCGCCAAGCTGCTGCTCGACCCGTATGCCAAGGCTACCGCGGGCGACCTGCAGTGGGATGAAGCCTTGTTTGCCTACCGCTTCGGTGATCCGGACGGTCCACCCAGCGACGCCGACAGCGCGCCGTTCATGCTCAAGTCGGTGGTCATCAACCCGTTCTTCGACTGGAGTCGCGACCGATCGCCAGGCCACACGCTGCACGAAAGCGTGATTTACGAGGCCCATGTGAAGGGATTGACCAAGCTACATCCCGAGCTGCCCGAGGAATTGCGCGGCACGTACGCCGCCCTGGCCCACCCGGTGATGCTCGACTACTTCAAGGACTTGGGCATTACCGCCGTCGAATTGATGCCCGTCCACGAGTTCGTGCACGACAAGCATCTGGTCGAACAGGGTCGCCGCAATTATTGGGGATACAACTCGATCTGCTATTTCGCCCCGCATCACGAATACGCTTCCAACTCAGGCCCGGGCCATCAGGTGCAGGAATTCAAGGCCATGGTGCAGCGACTGCATGAAGCGGACATCGAGGTCATCCTGGACGTGGTGTACAACCACACCGCCGAGGGCAATCATCTGGGGCCGATGCTCTCGTTCAAGGGCCTCGACAACACGGCGTATTACCGGCTCATGCCCGACGATCATCGGTATTACATGGACTACACGGGGACGGGCAATACGCTCAACGTGCGTCATCCGCAGGTGCTGCAACTCATCATGGACTCGCTGCGGTACTGGGTGACCGAGATGCACGTGGACGGCTTCCGGTTCGACCTGGCGGCAGCGCTGGCCCGCGAACTGCACGATGTGGATCGGCTGAGCGCCTTCTTCGACATCATCCACCAGGACCCCATCGTCGGGCAGGTGAAGCTCATCGCCGAGCCCTGGGACATCGGCGAGGGCGGCTATCAGGTGGGCAACTTCCCGCCCCAGTGGTCGGAATGGAACGGACGGTATCGTGACGATGTCCGCGATTACTGGCGAGGCTGCGATCAGACTTTGGGCGAGTTCGCCAACCGGTTCACCGGCAGTTCCGATTTGTACGAGCGGACGGGGCGGCGGCCTCATGCCAGCGTGAACTTCGTGACCGCCCACGACGGCTTCACGCTCCGCGACCTGGTCTCGTACAACGAGAAGCACAACGAGGCCAACGGCGAGGACAATCGCGACGGCCACAACGACAACCGGTCGTGGAACTGCGGCGTGGAAGGCCCGACGGACGATCCGCACGTGCTGGCCCTGCGCCACCGGCAGAGCCGCAACTTCCTGGCGACATTGTTTCTCTCACAGGGGATCCCGATGCTCCTGCACGGCGATGAAATCGGCCGCACGCAGCAGGGCAACAACAACGCCTATTGCCAGGACAACGAGCTGTCGTGGGTGGACTGGGCCAACGCCGACGAGGAACTCCTGGAGTTCACGCGCAAGTTAATCCATTTTCGCCGGGAGCATCCGGTGTTCCGGCGGTGGAAGTGGTTCCACGGCCGGCCGATTCACGGCACCGGTGTGACCGACATCGCCTGGTACAAGCCGGACGGCAAGGAGATGAAGAAGGCCGATTGGCAGCACGGATACGCCAAATCGCTTCAGGTGTTTCTGGCCGGCGATCTGCGCAGCATCGACCAGCGCGGCCAGCCCATCATCGACAGCGACTTTCTCGTGCTGTTCAACGCGCATTACGAACCGATGGTGTTCACCATTCCCTCTCGCAAGCCGGGACGCACGTGGAAGAAGGTGTTCGACACGCAGGTGGTGGCCATTCCCGACAGCGCTCCGGTGTACCAGGAATCCGAGCAAATCTCGCTCGAGTCACGTTCCCTGGTGGTATTGCAGCATGTTGAGTAGCTCGACCAGGCTGCCATCCTCGACCTACCGCCTTCAGATGACGGCGGACTTCGGATTCGACGCCGCCGCGGCCACGGCCGACTACCTGGCCCGCCTCGGGGTCAGCCATCTGTACCTGTCGCCGTATCTGCAGGCGGGCAAGGGCAGCACGCACGGCTACGACGTGGTCAACCACAAGCGGATGAACGTCGAGCTGGGAGGTGAAGCGGCGCATCGGCGATTTTGCGAGGTGTTGGCGGAAAAAGGCTTGGGGCAAGTGCTTGACATCGTGCCCAACCACATGGCCATCAGCGGGGAAGCCAACGACCTATGGTGGGACGTTTTGGAGAACGGGCGGGCCAGCCGCTATGCCACGTACTTCGATATTGACTGGGAGACGCCCGAGTCGAAGTCGAGAGGCAAGGTGCTCTTGCCCGTGCTGGGCGAGCACTACGGGCCGGCGGTCGAGAAGGGCGAGCTGCAGATCAAGCGCCAGGGCTGCGCGTTCACGGTTGTGTATTACGAGCATGCCACGCCGCTCGCCCCCGAGTCATTGCACGAAATTCTGGTGACGGCGGGCGAGCGTGCCGGCTGCGACTGGCTGGTGTTTCTGGCTGATTCGTTTGCCCGCCTTCCTGCTGAGTTCGATGCCGAGAGCGCGGAGCGGCGGCATCGCTTCAAAGTGCTTCTATTCGACCGGCTGGCTCGCCTGTTCGACGATCAGCCGCCCGTCGCAGCGGCCGTGGACGGCGTCATCAACGAAGTCAACACCGAGCCGGACGCCATGGATCGGCTGCTCAACGCCCAGCATTACCGCCTGGCCTACTGGCGGACGGCCGGACGCGAGCTGAACTATCGGCGCTTCTTCAACATCGACACGCTGGCCGGCATCGCCATCGAAAACGAAAAGGTCTTCAACGACACGCACACGCTGCTTCTGCGGTGGGTGCGGGAAGGTTGTCTCGACGGCTTGCGCATCGACCACATCGACGGACTCCGCAATCCGCGCGAATACCTGCAGCGGCTGGCCACGGCGGCGCCGGAACTGTGGATCCTGGTAGAGAAGATTCTGGCTCCCGGCGAAATGCTGCCTCGCGACTGGCCGGTGGCCGGCACGACGGGCTACGACTTTCTCAACGAGGTGGGCGGGCTGTTCGTGGACTCCCGAAACGAAGCCGCCATGACCGACGTCTATCGCGAGTTCACCGGTGTCCGCGATTCGTACGAGGAGATCGTCCGCGACAGCAAGCACCTCATGCTCCGCGAGGCGTTCGGCGGCGAGTTGAACCGCTTGACCAACATGCTGGTCGAGATCACCGAGCGCCATCGGGCCTATCGCGATTACAACCGTCACGAACTGCACGAAGCCTTGCGTGAACTCATCGTGGCCATGCCGGTGTACCGCACGTATGGCCGAGCCGGCGACGCTTACGTCAGCGAGCAGGATCTTGCCGTTCTCAACGCCGCACTGAACGACGCCCGCGCTCGCAGACCCGATCTGGACGCAGGGTTGTGGCAATTCCTGTCCGATCTGCTCACGTTCAAAGTGCCGGGCGAACGTGAAGGTGACTTCGTGATGCGGTTTCAGCAGGTGTCCGGCCCGGTGATGGCCAAGGGCGTCGAGGACACCGCGTTCTATCGCTACTACCGGTTGGTCTCGCTCAACGAAGTGGGCGGCGATCCCGGTGTGTTCGGTCTTTCGGTCGAAGAGTTCCATCGCCGTTGCGGCGAGCGACAGCAGCGCTGGCCGGGGACCATGCTCACGACCGCCACGCACGACACCAAACGCGGCGAGGACACCCGTACGCGCATCAGCCTATTGTCGGAGATACCGGATCGATGGGCCGAGGCGGTGCGCCGCTGGGCCAGCATGAACGAGAAGCATCGTCGGGCCGCCGGTCCCGATCGCAACGACGAGTATCTGATCTATCAGACGCTGGTCGGAACGTGGCTCATCGAGATCGACCGTTTGGCTGATTACCTGCTCAAGGCGTTGCGCGAGTCGAAGGTCCACACCAACTGGGTGTATCCGGACACGGCCTACGAGGAGGCGGTGACCAACTTTGCCAAAGCCATCGTGCAAGATCGCGATTTCATTGACGATCTCGAACGATTCGTCGCGCCGCTTCGGCTTCCCGCGTACATCTCATCGCTATCACAGGCGCTGATCAAGTACACCGCACCAGGCGTGCCCGATTCGTACCAGGGCACGGAACTGTGGGACTTCAGCCTGGTGGATCCGGACAACCGCCGGCCTGTCGATTACACGCAACGCTGCCGAATGCTCGACGAAGTGGAGTCCATCGACGATCCGGCCCGATTGTGGGACTGCATGGAGACCGGCAAGCCGAAGTTGTTCCTGGCTCATCGCGTGCTGCAGTTTCGGCGCCGGCGGCCCGAGCTGTTCGGACCGGCGGGGGCTTATGAGCCGCTGGCGGTATCGGGGGCCAAACGCGATCACGCCGTGGCGTTCATGCGTGGTGGGGCGGCGGTGACCATCGCGCCGCGGCTAGTGCTCACGCTGGACGGCGACTGGGGCGATACGCACGTCGCGCTCCCGGCAGGCGAGTGGCGCAATATTTTCACGGGGCAAGCCGTGCGGGGTAAGGCGGTGCTGGGCGAGCTGATGCGCGCCTTTCCGGTCGTGTTGCTGGCAAAACAGGGGGAGCCGTCATGAGCGTCTTTCGAGTCTGGGCGCCGCGATCCCGGCGAGTCGAAGTGGAAATAGATGGCAGGACCGTCGCCATGCACGAAGCCGGCGCAGGTTGGTGGCAAGCCGACATCGCGCAGGCCGGACCGGGCATTGACTACGCGTTCCGGCTTGATGGCGGGCCGCCCATCCCCGATCCGCGCTCACCCTGGCAGCCTAACGGCCCGATGAAGCCGTCGCGCGTGCTGGATCATCACGCGTTTGCGTGGAGCGACCGCAACTGGCAATCGCGTCCGCTGTCGTCGGCGATCATCTACGAGTTGCACACCGGTACGTTCACACCCGAGGGTACGTTCGAGGCGATCATCGGCAAGCTCGACTACCTCAGCGATCTCGGCATCACGCACATCGAGTTGATGCCTATCAATGAGTTCGACGGCCATCGTGGCTGGGGATACGACGGCGTCGCCATCTTCGCGCCGTTTCACGGGTACGGCGGGCCGGTCGGACTCAAGCGACTGGTCGACGCCTGCCACGCCAAGGGCATCGGCGTCATCCTCGACGTCGTTTACAACCACTTCGGCCCGTCCGGTTGCTTCCTGGGCCAATTTGGACCGTACTTCACCGACCGTCACAAGACGCCCTGGGGCGAGGCGGTCAACTTCGATGGCCGCGACAGTGACGAGGTCCGCCGGTTCGTGATCGACAACGCCCTCATGTGGCTGCGCCATTACCATATGGACGGCCTGCGGCTGGACGGCATCCACGCCATCCTGGACAGCTCGGCCATGCATATTCTGGAGGAACTCGCGGAAGAGGTTCAGGAGCTGTCCACACGGCTCGGCCGGCACCTGTTCCTCATCGCCGAGAGCGACCTTAACGATCCGCGGGTGGTGCATTCGCGCGAGGTGGGCGGGTACGGCATCGACGCGCAGTGGAGCGACGATTTCCACCACACGCTGCACGTCACACTCACTGGCGAGCGGGCCGGCTACTATGCGGATTTCGACGGCCTGCCCGATCTGGCATACATCCTGCAACACGCGTTTCTGTACGACGGACGGTACTCGGTGTTCCGCGGCCGGCGCTACGGGCGGCCCACGCTCGGCTTGTCCGGTCACCGTTTCCTGGCCTACATGCAGAACCACGATCAAATCGGGAACCGGGCGCGCGGCGAGCGCATATCGCACCTGGTGAACCTCGATCGCGTGCGAATGGGCGCAGCCCTCGTGCTCACATCGCCCTTCGTGCCCATGATCTTCCAAGGCGAAGAGTGGGCTGCTGGTTCACCGTTTCAGTACTTCACCGGTTTCGAGGATCCCGAGCTGGGGCGCGCCGTTCGGGAAGGGCGCCGCAGCGAGTTCGCTTCGTTCGGCTGGAAGCCCGAGGATGTGCCGGACCCGCAATCGCCGGACACGTTCGCCCGCTCCAAACTCGACTGGGGCGAGCCGGGCCGAGAGCCGCACGCGTCCATGTTGCGCTGGTATCGCGACCTGATCGGCCTGCGGCGGCGCTGCGGCGAGTTGTCCAACGGGAACATGACAGCCACGCAGACCCGCTGCGACGAACGAGCGGGATGGCTCGCCGTACGCCGCGGACACGTCGCGCTAGCGTTCAATTTTTCCACACATCCGCTGACCGTGCCGTTGGGGCCGGGCAGCGCGACCCACGTCCTCTTGAGTTCCAAGCCCGACGTTCGGCTGGATGGGGATAGTGTTCACCTCCCGCCCGAGACGGTCGTGATGCTCGGGCCGCCGGGGTGAACGGTACGTTTGGAGGTAGCGAATGACTGCGGTTACAGAAGATATCATCTCCCGGGCACTGCCCGGCGCGACGGATCACGGGGAGGGCGTGGTCACGTTCGCCCTTTACGCCCCTCGCAAGAAAACGGTTCATCTCTCGGCGTCATTCAACGACTGGGATTGGCACGGCTGGCCGCTCGAGCAGCGTGAGGAAGGATTCTGGGTGGCCTCCGCGCAGTTGCCGCGCGGCAAGTGCGAGTACCAGTTCGTGGTGGACGGCTCGATCGTCATCTGCGATCCGTATGCTCAGGAGATCAACGTCGCGCCTGGCGAGGAGCCCCGGGCCGTCATCGACGTGGGCCGGCCCATCTACCAATGGGAGAACGAGCATTGGCAGCGGCCCAACCTACGCGACCTGATCGTTTACGAGATGCACGTGGGCGACTTCAGCCCCGAAGGCACGTTCCAGGGCGTGATCGATCGGCTCGATTATCTCCAGGACCTGGGCATCAACTGTATTGAGTTCATGCCGCTGTACGAGTCCGTGCCGCGAGCGTACTGGGGATACGAGCCCAACTACTTCCTGGCCGTCCGCAAGTCGTACGGCCCCATGGAAGACCTGCTGCGACTCATCGACGCGGCGCATGGTCGGGGCATCGCCGTGATCCTCGACATGGTGCTCAACCACACCGGCCACCATCATCCGTTCATGAAGCTGTATCCGTGGGACGAGAGCCCGTGGTACGGCAATCCCATCGGCGAGCCCAACCAGTTCGGGCTGCCCACACTCGACTTCACCAAGCCCGCCACCAATGCATTCGTTCGCGACGTGCAGGCGTACTGGCTGCGCGTGTTCCACATCGACGGGTTCCGCTACGACTATCTGGCAGGCTTGGGAGCGAACAAGGACGGGCAAGGCTTGCCCTATCTCATGCGAACCGCCCGTGACATTCGCCCGGAGGCTTATCTCTTCGGCGAGTGCATTCCCGAGGATCCCGACCTCACGCGTGACAGCGGCCTGAGCGGCGTGTGGCACACCCGCTTTCGCATCGCCATCGAGTGTTTGATCCGCGAGCGGGACGAAGAGCCTTACAAGTGGGATGACTTCGAGGCGACGGTGCGATCGTTCGACCCGACCACGCAGGGTTACCACTGCGGGTCGTTCATGCTCAACTATGGGGAGTGTCACGACGACATACGAATCATCCGCTCGTTACGCGACGAGATCGGCTTTCCCGAGGACGTCGCTTATCGCAAGTCGGCGCTGGCGGCCACCATCCTGATGACGGTACCCGGCGAGCCCATGCTTTGGCAGGGCCAGGAGTGGGGCGAAGCGACCGTCCGGCAACAGAAACCGAACAAGATCCACTGGGAATTGCTCGAGACCGACGAGGGCCGATGCCTTCGCCAACATTACGCGGACATGGTGCGGTTGCGTCGTGAGCGGACCTCGACGCGCACGGACAACTTCGCGTTCGACCTGATCGACGCAGCACGCCGGGTGGTGGTGTATCACCGTTGGCTCGGCGATGCGGATCAAGTGCTCGTCGCAGCCAACTTCTCGCGGGAGAAACAGACGGTCACAATCGAGTTCCCTGCACATGGCCCGTGGCGCAACCGATCCACGCACGACCTGTTGAACGTAACCGGTAGCGTCGAACTCACGCTGGAACCCTATTGCGCGGTGGTTTTTACGTCCGGCGTGTCCTGACCGGCTTGCGCTGACTCGCGTCGTTGCGTGGCGGTGCAGCCGGTCAGTCTGGGTTGGGCCCTGAATCCGCGCTCGGCAGCGTTTTGAACGCGTCTCCGGTGCCCGCGTTGTTCCTTAGAATCGTCGTGGTGAGACGAAAAGCGGTCGGCGCCGTTGTGGTGCAGGCATCCTGCCTGCACGTGCACGCTGGAAGCGTGCACCACAATTTGTGGTGCGGGCGTCTTGCCTGCACATGTACGCTGGTACGCGACCACAAAACGCGTCTACGTCGCGGGCTCACGCGAGGAGAACGTAATGTCCATCGAAAGCGAAGAACTCCAGAGGATGGAAGAAGAGCAGGCGGCGGCCGGGCCCGAACCGTCTTACGAGGAGATGGGCTACGGCGAAGCCGAGGTCAACGTCGGCATGGCCGAGCGGATTGGTTCCGTGATCGGGGGGGCGGCCATGCTCGGCGGGGGCGTGTACTTTGCGGCCAAGCGGCGTCCGATCGGCTCGGCGATCATGGGCCTGGCCGGGGGCCTGCTGCTCCAGCGGGGCATCACCGGCCACTGCCCGGCGTACAAGGCCATGAACATCGACACATCGGAGATCGGCGTCCCGCGAATGGGCCGTGCCATCTCCGTCGAGGAATCGGTGATCATCAACCGGCCGGCCGAGGAACTCTACGCCTTCTGGCGCGATTTCAAGAACCTGCCGCGGGTCATGCGTCATCTCGAGCGCGTGGACGTGGTGGACAGCCGCAAGTCTCGCTGGGTGGCCGAGGGACCGGGCGGGCAGTTGATCGAGTGGGAAGCCGAGATCACGCACGAGCGTCCCAACGAACTGATCGCCTGGGCGACGACGGAAAACGCTGCCGTGCCCAACCGGGGCAGTGTGCGCTTCCGCCGGGCCAGCGGCAATCGGGGCACGATCGTGGAAGTCATGCTCGAGTACCGTCCGCCGGCCGGGGCGCTCGGCGCGAGCATCGCCAAGCTGCTCGGCCGCGAACCGGGCCGAGAAATCCGCGACGATCTCCTCGCGTTCAAGGCGCGCATGGAAGCGGGTGAAGTTCCCACGGTCGAAGGCCAGCCGCGAGGGACCTGCGGCGCTGGGTTGTGACCGACTGCGCGATGTCCAAAGCGTGTCGCGTTCATGCGAGCACGTTCGCGCTGCAGGGAAGGGGAGGCGGACGGGAGGACAATCATGCGAGCGGTGACTTGGTGTGGCCGCCACAACGTCAGAGTCGAAAACGTTCCCGATCCGGGGATTCTCAACCCCCGCGACGCCATCATCAAAGTTCGGTTGACTGCGATCTGCGGATCGGACCTGCATCTGTACGACGGGTTCGTGCCGGCCATGAAGAAGGGCGACATTCTCGGCCACGAGTTCGCGGGTGAGGTCGTGGAGGTGGGGCGGGAGGTGAAGAATCTCAAGCCCGGCGATCGCGTGGTCGTGCCGTTCACGATCAGTTGCGGCCGATGCTGGTATTGCAGCACGCAGCAGTACTCGTTGTGCGACAACTCCAATCCCAAAGGTTGGATGACCGAAAAGCTGTTCGGCCAGCCCATGGCGGGCATCTACGGCTACTCGCATTTGATGGGCGGGTACGCGGGTGGCCAGGCTGAATACGTGCGCGTGCCGTTCGCCGACATCGGCCCGCTGAAGGTGCCCGATGATCTGACGGATGAGCAGTGCCTGTTCTTGTCCGACATCTTTCCCACCGGGTACCAGGCCGCGGAATACGGCGACATCCAGCGCGGCGACACGGTGGCGGTGTGGGGCTGCGGGCCGGTCGGACTGTTTGCCATTCGCAGTTGCTTCCTGCTCGGGGCCGAACGTGTGATCGGCATCGATCGCGTGCCCGAGCGTCTGGAATTGGCCCGCAAGTGCGGGGCCGAAGCCATCGATTATTCCGAGCAGAGCGTCTACGACCGGATCATGTTCCTGACCGGCGGACGGGGGGCGGACGTGTGCATCGACGCGGTCGGGCTCGAGGCTCACGGCACGTCGCCCGATGCGCTGTACGACCGGGTCAAGACCTCGTTGATGCTGACCACCGATCAGGGGCACGTGCTGCGCGAGATCGTGCATTGCTGCCGCAAAGGCGGCCACGTGTCGATCCCCGGCGTGTATGGCGGTTACGTGGACAAGTTCCCCATGGGAGCGGCCATGAACAAGTCGCTCACGTTTCGTATGGGCCAGACGCACGTGCAGAAGTACATGCGGCCGCTACTCGAGCGGATTCGTCGCGGCGAGATCGATCCGACGTTTGTGATCACGCACCGGTTGCCGCTGGATCAGGCGCCTGAGGCGTACCGCATGTTCCACGACAAGCGCGACCAGTGCATCAAGGTCGTTTTGAAACCGTGAACCCGCCGTTTTTCTGCCGGCCAGGTTCGGCAAGGAGTGTACCACCATGCAACATCCGACTCGGCGCGAGGTGATGACATCGGTTCCGGTGGCGGCTTGGCTGGGGGCGGGTCTGAGCGGCGCGGCGCTGGCACAGGTAAGCGTCGCCCCCGGACGCGAAGGGGAGCCCGAGCAGGGACCGGACGTTCGAGCTCCGGGCGGCATGCCCGGCGGCGGCCGAGGCGATGCTCGCGGGTCGCTCGTCCAGCGCATGCTCGCTCAGGCGTACCAGAACGATCAGTATCATCTTCCCGCGCTGCCTTACCCGTACGATGCGCTCGAGCCGCATATCGATGCCGAGACCATGAAGCTGCACCACGACCGGCATCATCAGAGCTATGTGGACGGGCTTAACCGGGCGATCAGTCACGAGAAACAGTTGCAGGCGGGGGCCGAGATCGACGCCGATCGGCTGGCCGGCATTCAGCGCGATCTGTCCTTCAACGCCGGCGGGCACCTGTTGCATACCGTCTTCTGGGCAGTCATGGGTAGCGGCCAGGATAACCGGCCCATGGGGCAGATCGCCGAAGCCATCAACGCTCAATTCGGCTCGTTTGACTCGTTCAGAAACCTGTTCACCAAGGTGGCCGTGGGCGTCAAGGGCAGCGGCTGGGCCGCCATGATGTACGAGCCCGTCGGCGATCGCCTGTTCATCTACCAGATCAACGAGCATGACGCCCACCTGGCGCCGGGAGCCATCCCGCTCCTGCCTTTGGACGTCTGGGAACACGCGTACTACCTCAAGTACGGTCCAGCCCGGGCCGAGTACGTGCAGGCCTGGTGGAACGTGGTCAACTGGAACGTCGTGGACGAATCGTTCCAGTGGATGCGTACTCGTCGGCAGGAAGCGGCCATCATGACCGCCGGCCGTTGACCGATCACGTTGCCCGTTTCCAGCGTGTACGTGTTTAGCGCACAAGGGATCGACGTGACTCTGCCCCGAAGGGGCGCGAAGTGAATGCGGGCCGCACCGGCGGCTCACGCCGCCGGCTATTGACCGGCGCCCCTACGGGGCGAGAAGGTGTCGCACGCTAAACACGTACGCCAGCCTGCACGTGCGGGCAGGATGCCTGCACCACCATGCGTGGCTGCACCGTCCTTTGCGCCACTCCCCATGACAAAAACTTGAAACGCGGTATACTCCGCGGCAAAGCCGACGGCTGACAGCCGACCGCTGACGGCTGACATCTGATAGCTACTTGGGAGGTTTCATCTATGCGAGTTTTGGCGGTTAACGGCAGCCCGCGCGAACACGGCAACACGTACCTGATGCTCAAGCGAGTGTGTGATCGGCTGGCGGGAGCGGGCATGGAAATCGACGAGATCAACCTGCACCTCAAGAACATCGCCCCGTGCGGCGCGTGCATGATCTGCGTGCAGACCAAGGATGGCCAATGCCACGGCGAGAACGATGCTGCCAACGAGCTGATCGACCGCACCCGCCGGGCCGACATCATTCTGCTCGGCTCGCCCGTGTACTTCGGCTCACTGACCGGGCAGATGAAGGCCTACATGGATCGCGTGGGCTACGTCAGTCGCCAGGGCGACAACTTCCTGCGGCGCAAGATCGGCGCCGCCGTCGTGCCTGCCCGCCGGGCCGGCCAGTTGTTCACGTTCGCCGAGCTGAACATGTGGTTCCTGATCAACGGCATGATCGTGCCCGGCAGCAGCTACTGGAACATCGGGTTCGGTCGCCGCGAGGGTGAGGTGAGCGAGGACGCCGAGGCCATGGCCACGCTCGACGAGCTGGCGGAGAATATTCTCTGGCTGGCCGGGAAAGTGGGAGCCTGAGCCGGCAGCTGCTACTCAGATGAAACGAGGTGAGACGCCGGGAGACACTCCTACGCAGACGCGTCGCCGGATGACTATGCCGTGCCATGAGCTCGGCCTTAGTCGCCGCATTCAGGCCGGGCCGGTTCATCGGCTCCGCTGATGCAGCGCTGGAGGATGCCGAAGTCGGTCTGGTCGGTGTCGCCGTCCCCATCGAGATCGCCGATGTCGGGCTGTTCGCTCGCCAGGGCCGGTCCGCGCATGGTGCCGGCGAACGTTTCCAGGTCGTCGGCGTCCACGTCGCCGTCGTAGTCGAAGTCGCCGACGAGGCAGGGGACGGGGAACGTAAGGGCGTCCAGACCGAAGTTGGCGATGTGCTCGGTCGGCTGGAATGCGCTCACCAACGCGAGGTTCCGCGCTACCACCACGCCCGTGCTCGACAGCAGGTCGCCGTCGCTCACCCAACCGTAGCGTTCGTCCATGAAGCCGATGGTGGTGGAAAACCAGACTTCGCCGAACGGCCGCAATACGACGGCATCCAGACCGTAGTCCTGCGGCGTGGGAGCCGACACGGCGTTCTGAATCTTGAAGTTCTTCAGCAATTCGGCGTTCGTGCGAACCACGCGCCCGCTGAGCGACAGCAGATCGCCGTGTCCGACGTACCGGCCGAGGGCTCGGGAGAAGAACCCCTCGTCCGTCGAGAACACGATATCGCGGTTCGGCCCGCGATAGACCGCATCGAGTCCGTAGTTCATGTTCGACCGAGTCGCGGCGGGATCGAAGCGCCGGAGCAGATCCGCGTTGGTCATGACTATCTTGCCGGCATCCGACAGCAGGTCACCATGCGTCAGCCAGGTGGCGAGACTCTCGCTCCAGACCTGGCCAGCCGATGCCTTGAACGAGAACCACGTCTCGCCACCATGGACGAACAGAACCGCATCCAGGCCCAGGTCCGGCGTCGGCGGCATCACGCCCAGCTTGCCCATGAGCTGCCGGGCGGTCCGAACGACGTAGCCTCGCGCACTGAGCAGATCGCCGTCACTGATGTAGGCTGGCTTGGTCGCATCGGAACTCACTCGGCCGGGATGGAATCCGGCGGAGGTCGAGAACCAGACGTCGACCACCTGCGGCGGCATGGGCGTTTCGAACGCCTTGACGTGCACGGCCATGCTGCCGTCGGCGACGTTGCCGTTGTTCCCGTCAACCTTGAGCACACCCTGTGACAGCGAGCCCGAGATTCGCAGCGGCATGGGCACGGGCAGATTGCCGGGGGCGGCGGCGGAATTGGCCGCGATCAGATGCAACTCGAACGAAATCTTCCCCGTCAGCCAGTTCCAACTGCCGATGCCACGCACCCGCGGGTCCTGGATCATCCGCAGCGGTTCGTGGATCCCCGGCAGGTCGGGTTCGAAATCCATCGCCACCAAGTCGGCCCGATCCACTGAGAGCCCGACCATGCCCTCAAGGGCGATGACCGCCACGGACGGGTCGCCAAGGTGCAGCTGGATGACGCCGCCCATCCGCGACTCCGTGCTGTCCGTGAACAGGACCAGTTCGACGGAACTCTCCGCCGGATCAAGCACGAAGTTCGCGTGTCGCGGCAAGTGGGTGGGCGGAATCGGTAGGGACAGGTTTTCGGCGCGAACGGGACTCACGCCGGTCCCAAGCCATGTCGGAATCAAGGCATAAATAACCGCCAGGAGAAGTCGGTGCGCGAGCATGCCTCATCTCCTGCCACAGTCTGGATGTGAATGGACTTGGTGCGAGCGGACGGCGCGATGGAGGCCATCTAATCCATTTTAACCCGGCGCAGTAACCATGCAATGGGTGGGCGGGGGCAGGGCGTTCTGGAATCAGACTTCACGGCTCAGGATGGAGCGGGCCAGGCGAACCAGCGTGGTGCGAGCCTCGTTTTCCGGCAGCACGTCCAGACGGGCGACCGCCGAGGCGACGTATTCACCCGCTCTGGCCATGGCGAATTCGATGCTGCCGGCCTCGTTGAGCAGGTCTGCGAGCGTTTGCCGGTCGGGATGCCCGGCTTGCAGAAGGTTCTGCACCCGCGCTTGAACGGCCGCGGGCGCTCGGGACAAGGCATGAATCACCGGCAGCGTCAGCTTCTGTTCTTCCGCGTCCCGGCCCAGCGTTTTGCCCATCTGCTCCTGCGAGCCCACCAGGTCCAGCACGTCGTCGGTGATCTGGAAGGCCATCCCTACCTCCACTCCGTACCGCTGGAGTTCGGCGACGACTGTCGGGGCGGCCCCAGCGTAATGGGCTCCCAGCAGGCACGCCGCCCCGGTCAGGGCGGCCGTCTTACGGCTGATGATCTCCAAGTACTGGTCGATGGTCAGCCGCCAGTTGCCGCGATGATGCACCTGCTGAAGCTCGCCCTCGCAGACGGTGTTGGTCGACGCGCCGATCTGCCGGCAGGCGAACGTGTCCACCGTGCTGCACAGGTGGAAGGCGTGGCTGATGAGATAGTCGCCGAACAGGACGGCCGCTTCGTTGCCCTGCAGCCGATTGATGGTCGGCTTGCGCCGCCGCAGGTCCGCCTCGTCGAGCACGTCATCGTGCACCAGCGTGGCCATGTGCACGATTTCGAGGACCGCCGCCAGCGTCAGGTGCTCGTCGGTCGTGGTTCCGCAGGCCTTGCCCGTCAACAGCAGGAGGGCGGGGCGAAGCATCTTGCCCCGGTAGCCCCGAACGTGCTCGCACAAATCGTTGACCACGGCCAAGTCGGAGAACAACTCGTCATCGATGATCCGACAGACCTTGGCCAGATCGTCGGCGATGGATTCGCACATGGAACCAATGACCGGCATAGACCCTCGCGACAGTTGCGGTGAATCCCTTCAGGGGGTGGATCAGCGCGCCTCTGATCCCCTTGGGGGCTCCACCGCCATTGTACTCGCCGCCCGGCCGGCGTGCGAGATCTTTCAGAACTTTTGAAAAACCGATAACGTCGCTTGCGGCCGGTGCCGGTCCCGATCCCGGTTGGCCGTGGGCGTGCATGATGGCGACCGCTGGCGGCAGGATGAGCTGCCGACCTACGATCTGCGAGCCGCCGCCACTGATGCGAACCCGGATCCGCGCGGCTCGGCCCAGGCGGCGGGGCCGGGCGAACCCATGCGGCAGATCGGGAGGTATCCGGTGACCCAACCACTGACGGAGCAGCAGATCGCGGAAAAGCTGCAGACACTCAACGGCTGGAAGCGCAACGACCTCGAGGGACAGCCGGGGATCATGAAGGTCTTTGCAACGGGGGACTTCCTGTCCGGCCTGGCCTTCGTGACGCGCGTGGCAGTCCTGGCCGAGAAGGCCAACCACCACCCCGACGTGGTTTTGACCTATCCCAAGGTTTCGGTGCGACTGACCACGCACGACGCGGCCGGCCTGACCGCCAAGGATTTCGAGCTGGCCGGCCAAATCGATACGCTGAAACCGTGATCTTGGGGGGGGCGGGCGTCTCGCCCGCCTATGCTTGGCGCGACGAAGCTGCTCCACCCGTATTCAGCTCGCGGCTCAAGATACCGTCCTCGCCGCCCCAGGCCCCAGTCCCCAGGCCCCAGCCCCTCGCCGCTTACCGCGCTGCCGGCTGGCCGCTGCCCGCCCGTTCGAACTCTTTTAGCGTGTTCTCCAGAATCGGCTTGAGGCGTTCGTCCTTGTTCACCTGCACGGCCTTGCGGGCCGCCTCGATGGCCTTTTCCCGCTGGCCCGTCTGGAAAAGGGCGCGAGCGTACGTATCCAGCGCGGTGGCGTCCTGGTCCTTCGTCTTCACGCGGGCGGCATCGGCGGCTTTGAGGGCGAGCGTGAGATCGCGCGGCTCGAGTTCGGGGGCGGCCATGATCGTCCAGGCGAACTCTTTCAGTTCGTCCGGGCCGGCCTCCTCGAGGATTTGCTTGGAAATCTGCTGCAATTGCTGCGTTTTTTCGGGCGACTTGTCCTGCTCGGCCGCCCGAAGCGTGCGGAAGTAGTCGTGCATCAGCTTGCGAGCCTTGTCGGCGGGCTGCTTATCGCTGGCCCGGTAGGCCGACTCGGCAGCGCGGCCGGCCAACTCCAGGTCGCGCCATTTGGTGCCCGGTACAAGCACGATGGCCGAAGCAAACTCGCTCAGCACGCTGGGGCTTCGAGCCGCTTTGGCGAGGACCGACTCGCCGACCTGGCGTGCCTGCAGTTCGATGCCCGCGCGTTCCTGCCGGTCGATGGTGGTGTTCCACCGCTCCAGCAGCTGGAAGTACTCGTCCATGGCCTTGAGGGCCGCCTCTTCGTCACGGGCCAGCTTGATGTCATACTTGCCGGCGACCATGCGCTCCAGCACGCTATCCAGGCCGGCTTGCGGATGGCCGTGCCAGGCGATCACTCCGCTCTTGTCGATGACGAAGGCGTGGGGAATACCTTCAATCTGGAAGGCGCCCATGTAGTTGCGGCTGGTCGCCTCCCGCCGATCGACAGCCACAACGTAATCCATCTTGGCGCCCATCTTCTCGACGAACGGCTTGACCACCGACGCCGGCTCATCCGAGATGCCGACGATCACGACTCCCTTGTCGCGGTACTTCTTCTGCAGTTCCGTCAGGTGAGGGATGCTCTCGAGGCAGGGCCCGCACCAGGTGGCCCAGAACTCGAGCACGTAGATGGTTTTGCCCTTGCCGGCAGCCAGATCCACCGGACCGTTCTTGATCCAACTGCCGATCTCCAGTGCCGGGGCCGGACTGCCGATCTCGGCCGCTCCGAGCGGCGCGAATGTCATGAGCACGCCGAGAGCACCCGTTAGCCACATTCGTACGTTTCGTCGCATCGATCGCTCCGTGTTGCGGTTTCGCGGCAATTGTCAGGTCCATTATGATACGTCGGCGCAACCGTCCGGCCCAATAGCGAGGGCTTCAACTCGGCGGCCGTGACACCCATGGTACATGGAACCGCCCCTGAAAGCATCACGCCGTTCCAGCTGCGCCTGTCACGCGGGCGAGCCGCGCACCGAGAGCGACGGTCCGCACCGTTCGCACGTGGTCGTCGAGGCGGTTTTCCGCGCCGTGCTGTTCACGGTCTAAACCCGTCTTTGCCTGAGGATCTCCTGGTGGTTTGACGAGGTCTCTTTCGCAAGCTTGATCGGCCGGCGGTGTATCACTACAGTTTGAAGCCGGTCCCGGTCGGCGTCGGTGCCGGCTCGGACGTTCGCACCGCCGGTTTTCCTTCGCCGAAGTCGAAGCGCGGATATCGCCCGGAACAGCCGGCCATTCCCTCATGGAAAGGTGTGCACTTGCGAATCGGAGAACTTCACCGGCAAGGTGGTCTGGTCGTCTCGTTCGAGCTGTTCCCCCCCAAGACGCCCGATCAGACGGCCAAACTGTTCGAGGAAGGTATCCCCGGCCTGCTGGAGCTCTCGCCGGCGTTCCTTACGTGCACCTACGGGGCGGGCGGGAGCACCAAGGACCAGACGCTGGAGATCGTCACCCGCATCCGGCGCGAGTTTGAGGTTGAGGCGGTCAGTCATCTGACCTGTGTGGGCGCCTCACGGGAGGAGATCGGGCAGTTCCTGGCCCAGGCCCGGTCCGGCGGGATCAGCAACATCGTGGCTCTGCGCGGCGACCCGCCTCGGGGAGACGAGACGTTCAAGCCGCACCCGGACGGCTTCAAGTATGCTCACGAGCTGGTCAGTTTCATCAAGCAGACCGGCGATTTCGACGTGGCCGTGGCCGGCTACCCCGAAGGACACCCGGAATGCCCGGATCGGCACCTGGATTGGCAACGACTGGCCGCCAAGGTGGCTGCCGGCGCCGACCTCGTCATCACGCAGTTGTTCTACAACCTGGCGGACTACTTCGAGTTCGAAGATTACCTGCGCGGCAGACTCAAAGTGAGTGTGCCCATCGTGGCGGGCATCCTGCCCATCCTCAGCAAGCAGCAGATCGAGAGGTTCTGCGGGCTTTGCGGCGCGCAGATTCCCCCTGACGTGCAAGCCAAGCTGGACCAGTACGCCGACGATCCGGCCTCCTGCCGTGCGTACGGCATCGAACTGGCGACGCGCATGTGCGAGAAACTCATCGCCCGCGGCGTGTCGGGTCTGCACTTCTACACACTCAACCGCACGGCCTCGACGGCGGCGGTGATGAAGAATCTAGGGCTCGTCAAGTGAGTTGGGGAAAGGCCATTACCGGTGGTTCATGCGCAGTGATTCTTTCGTCCTCTTGTTCGTTGGGGACGACCAGGAGCAACTGACCACTGACAACTGGCCACTGACCCAGTACACTACGCTCATGTTTGGGCCTCACCGTCCATCGCTGCCTGTCCGCCGATGGCTGCTCATCGGGTATTGGACGGTCATGTATTTCCTCACGCACTGGCCCGAGGTCGATCGCTTCCGTCTTCGGCCGGAGTGGCCCTTCCCTGGTTTTGACAAGGTGGTGCACGGGCTGCTCTATGCGGGCTGGGTCGTGGCATGGTGGTGGATGCTCTCGACGGGCGGGCGGCGTGTGAGTCGCTCGGCCATGGGCTGGCTCGCCGTCGGCGCTGCCGCCTACGGCATCTTCGACGAGATCACGCAAGCGATTGTCGGCCGGCAGCCGGATCTGCCCGATTTCGCCTTCGACATGCTGGGCGCTCTCGGTACGCTGGCCGTCCTGGCGGTCTGGCAGCGACGGAAAGATCGCCGGGAAGGACCGGGCCGTCCACTCGTTCCGCGCCAAGCCGCGCGGGCGAGCAGCGGCGTGTAATTGCCCAGCTCCCACGCACATTTCGATGGCTAGGTGCCCACTCGGCCGCACGAAGCGGCTCGCCGGGGCGTTCATTCCCCTATCTGCGCGCTTTGCGGTACAATTCGGCGCATGCGGGACGCTTCCAGGCAGAATGTGATCGTGCCCGGGACGGCGGTGATCGAGCGGGCGAATGTCGTTCCGGCCGGCCTGGCGGGGCAATGGTACGTGGCCCACACCAAGGCGCGTAACGAGAAGGCCCTGACCGAGGACCTCACCCGCATGGGCATTCCTTGCTACCTGCCGCTGGTGCAGCGGGAGACCCGCAGCCGCCGCACCCGCCGGATCTCCCGTAGCACCGTTCCCGTTTTTTCCGGCTACGTTTTCTTCAACGCCACGCCGGAGCAGCGCTACCAGTCGCTGACCACCAACCGGATCGCCCGTGTACTCGTGGTGCCCGACCAGGAGCGGTTCGTGGCCGAGTTGGAGCGGATCGCCCGGCTCATCGCGACGCAGAAGGGATTCCTGGTTGTCCACAAGATCGGCGTGGGTGACTGGGGGCGAATTGTCTCGGGGCCGTTGCAGGGCCTCGAAGGCGTGATTGTCCGCTGCGCGGCCCGCTGGCGGCTCAGCATGAACGTGACCATCCTCGGCCAGAGCGTCCAGGTGGATGTCGATCGACAGGACGTCGAGAAGATCGATCCGCCGGCGTGGGCGCTGAACGCGCGGACTTGAAATCCGCCGCCGCCGGCACGATCCGGCACGCCAATCGCGACCAATTGTCGACACGATTCCTTATTTCTGGTAAACAATGTGCTGAGGCACCAGGCGAGATAACGGACGAGTCGGTCCGTCCCGGCTTTTGTTCAAAGTTCGCTGAGTTCCCAGCTTGCAGAGGAGTCCTCGAGGTGAAGGCAGCACGTTCCAGCGGCAGCTTAATGGTCCTGTTCCTCTTGGCCGTCGGGCTCGCCAGCGGGGCGGCGCTGGCAGCCGCGGGTGGCGAACCGGTGGCGCTGACGCCGCGGCCCAAGCAGATCGCATGGTCAGCGGAACCGCCCGTGCCACTGGCGGCCGGTAAAGTGGCCATCGTGCTGGGCGAGCGTGCGATCGAGCCCGAGCGGCAGGCTGCCCGAATGCTGCGCGAACGCGTGGCTGTACGCTTCGGACATGAGTGGCCCGTGGTGACCGAGGATCACATTCCGGCCGGCGCGAATACGCTCGTGCTCCTGGGGCAGCGTTCGACGCACGCATTGCTCAATGCAGCATGTGAGAAGAACGGCATCCGGCTCGACGGCGAAAACCCCGGCCACGACGGTTATGTCATTCATGTTCTCACCGACGGCACGCGGCGAATGGTCCTGGTGGGGGGCAGCAACGCGCGCGGCGTGATTTACGGGCAAGACACGCTTTTCCAGATGGTGGGGCGGCATGGGAACGAAGTCGTGCTGCGGCCGGCCACCGTTCGTGACTGGCCCACCGTGCCTTGGCGCGGGCGGCCACAAACACACTACAAACACTACCTCGAGCCGGGGGCCATGGATTGCTACATGACCTCGCGCATCAACTGGATCGACCTGCGCGAGAGTGTGTACGCGTTCGAGCCGGACAGCCCGCTCGAAAAGGACGTGCTCGAGCAGGTGATCGAGCTGGCGCACGCTCGCGACCTGGTGGTCTACGGCGCGGTCAACTGCGGCGTACCGGTCGCCAAACGGGAAGCCGTCCTGAAGATGTTCCGCGAGTTCATCGAGCTCGGCGTTGATGGCCTGACGCTTTCGTTCGACGACAAGGGGCCTGGCGAAGAGCCCGAGAGGATGGTGTGGGAAGTCCTCGAACTGGCCCGGGCTCACGGCATCGAGGGGCGGCGCATCGCGGTAGCTCCGCCCAAGGGCTCGTACCAGGAGATCGACACACCGTTCAACCGCAGACTCATCGCCATCCCCGGCATGGAGGAGGCGATGATCCTCTGGACGAGAGTGCCTTGTGCCGAGGACGCGGCGACTGCCGCGAGCATTGGTTTGGCCTGCAAGCCGGGCTGGTGGCATAACTGGACGCGTCCGGCGAGCGGCTTTACGCACATCGAATCCAACTCGCTCCACGTGGCGGGTCGCCGATCGTACATGCCTGTGCCCACCATGGCCGAGGGCTGGCACGCCCCGGGCTACGAGCAGCTTTCGGTCGGTGGGCCGTTCTGCGAGTCGGTCATGCCCTGGGGCGGCCAGGGCTGGGGGCAGTACTACATCGTGCCGGTGATCGGCTGGTGGGGCTGGGCGCCCGAGCAGCACGACTTCGACGCTACACGACGCCGTATATATGACATCGTGTACGGGCCGGAGCAGGTCGAGAACCTGCGGCGGTTCGACGACGGGCTGACCGAGGTCCGCAAGCTGTTCGCCTATCCGGTGGCGGGTTCGGAGTGGCTGCCACTGGGCCCGGCCCGGCTGAAACGGCTGGAGGAACGCGATAAGGCGCTGAGTCTGCTGGACGAACTCCAGCAACTCGCGGTGAAGATCGCGGCCTCGGCGGGGCGGGGTAGCTTGATCGCTCCCGAGGCCATGAACGAGTGGTATGTGGCAGCAATGCAAGACGAGATCGAGATCGGCCGAGCCGAGGCGACGGCGAACTACCCCGAGTACTGGTGGGCCGATCATCAGCGGGCGGTGCTGAACGCCGTGTACGACGGCGATACCGCGCGGGCGGATGCCGCCATCCAGGCCGTGCGGCCGCGATTGCTGGCGGATCTGGCCGTGATCGAAGAGAAGCTGGCGGGGCTGAGACTCACGCCGGCGTACGTGAGTTGGTGGCGCGAGGTGGCCGGCCTGGACGCCGCGGGCTGGGCCGAACGCATGGCCAAGCGGCGTCGCGAACTGGCGGCTCGCGTCTGGTGGTATGGTTACGCGGTGGAGAAGCTGGCCGACATGCTGGCCGGTGTGGACTCCCCGCCGCTGGGCCATGGCACGGGACGATGGGAGCGGCAGAATCTCGTGCTGGCCAGCGTCCTGCCCGACGAACGCGAGCAGTATTGGGGCGACTGGATGGCCGGCTTGTACCGCTCAGGCGAGCGAGAGGCGGCGGTGTTCGCGTTCCGCCATCGAACCGAGGGAGCGCCGGGAGCGTTCGCCGAACTGCCCGTCACGGTGCCGCTCACGGGCGACCGAAGCCGGCTCGGGCTGATGATCTTCTTGAGCAATGCGGACAAGGACACCATCGGCCTGCACCATGTGCCGAGGCGCTGGGCGGGGCATCGACGCATCCAGTTGCTGCACGACGGACAGGCGGTGTGGGAAGCCGACTTGGGCCTGCCGAGGCCCCAAGGCGAGTGGTTCGTGGTGCGCCTGCCGGAACTGCCGGCGGACCTGAACGAGCTCAAGCTGGCATTGCGCGTCGAAGATCTCCGGAAAACGAGGGCCCACGCGATCGCGTTCGTCGGGCCCATCCGGCTCGTGCAGTTGCCGGAGTGACGTAACACGATGGAAGCATGCACCACCAGGACGGATCGGAGGTGAGCATGGAGACACAAGAGTTTCGCGGGGCGCAGCGCCTCAGCATTGAGCAGTTGCAAGCGTGGGAGCGGTTGGGCTACGGCATGTTCATCCATTTCGGGATGAGCACGTACGTGAACCTCGAAGGCAAGGTGTTCTTCAAGCCCGACGGCAGTGACCCTCCTTCACGGTATAACCCCGACAAGCTCGACGTCGACCAATGGGTGAGCGTGGCTCGCGATGCCGGCATGACCTACGCGGTGCTGACGGCCAAGCACATCTCGGGCTTTTGTCTGTGGCCCAGCAAGCACACCGACTATACGGTCGCGAACAGCGGCAACCGCACGGACGTGGTCGAGGCGTTCGTGACCGCTTGCGAGCGGCGCGGCATCCGCCCGGGACTGTACTACAGCTCGTACGACAACCATCACCGCTTCGGCAGCCGCACGCGGTCGGACTTCCCGAGCAAGCAGGCCTACTTCGAGCTGGCCGCCAAGCGGCTGCCCTTCGGCAGCGAACGGCCCGACGGCCCCGACGAGGGCCGCATGATCTACACCACGTCGCTCTATCAGTCGTTCCAGACGGCGCAGATCACCGAACTGCTCACGCAGTACGGCCAGCTCCTGGAGATCTGGATCGATCATCCCGACGCTCTGGGCCGCGGCTACCGCACGTATCTCTACAACGAGATGGCCCGGCTGCAGCCGGAGATCGTGGTGATGATGAACAACGGCACGCCGTCGAGCGAGGAGTACGACGTCGACTACGCCTGGCCGTCGGATCTGATCGCCATGGAGCAGGGCGAAGTCACGGACAAGAAGTATCGAAAGATCCGCCATATCGAAGGCAAGGACTACTACATTCCCGGCGAGGTGTGCGATTCGATCGCCCCCATTCGTCAGGACTGGTTCCATCTGCCCGACGATCAACCCCGGCCCATGGAAGAGCTGGTTCGGCAATTCGATTGGTGCCGGCGGGGTGGGGCAAACTATCTGCTGAACGTGCCGCCGGACCGCAGCGGCCGGATCCCGACCGAGTTCATCACCACGCTTCAGGAACTGCGCAAGCTGATGGGCCTGTAGCGTATGCAGCTGACTTGGTATGTGTGAGGTGCGGGGGACAGGCGTCCCGCCCGCCGTCGAGGGGGCAAGAGGAGTTGTTCACCACACGAGCGATCGACGCGGTTTCGCTCTGAAAGGGCGCGAAGTCAGTAGCCGTGGGTGTGAGCTCACGGACCGCCCGAATTGGAGAGTTCATCCCCTGGTCAGCCGAGAGTGGCGAAGCCGCTCTCCGGTTGACAAGGGAAGAGGCTTAACGCGGTTCCCAAACCGGCGGTTCACGCCGCCGGCTATTGACTGCCGCCCCTGCGGGGCGAGAAGGACACGGACACCGGAAACGCACAGGCGACATGTAGTGTATTATAATTGTCACTATAATGTGAGGCGGGCAAGCTGCTCGTCCCGGAATGCCCGACCGTCAACCACTGACAACGGACCACTGACAACTGACAACTGACGGAGACCCCCATGTTCGGACTGAGTCCTATCGATCTGACCATGCTCGTGCTTTATCTGGTCGGCATCACCGGCCTGGGCTTGTGGATGGGGCACAAGATCCACAGCCAGGCCGACTATTTCGTGGGGGGGCGGCGGTTCGGCAAGGTCCTGGCCATCTTCACGTCGTTTGGAGCCGGCACGCACTCCGATCAGGCGGTGAGCGTGGTCTCGAAGACTTGCGCGTCGGGCATGTCCGGCATCTGGTATCAGTGGTGCTATTTGTTCGCCACGCCGTTTTATTGGTGGATCAATCCCATTTTCCGTCGTTGCCGAGCCCTGACCACGGGCGATTACTTCGAAGCTCGCTACAGCCGCGGCCTGGCCACGCTGTACGTGGTCGTGGGCTTCGCCAGCATGGCCGTGACCATCGGCCTGATGCTCAAGGGTTCGGGGGCGATCATCGCCGCCACCACCGGCTCGGCCGTCAGCGAGAATCAGGCCATCCTTTTCGTGACCTTCATGCTGATTCTCTACGGCGTGTTCGGCGGCTTCAGCGCGGCGGTGGTCACCGACTTCGTTCAGGGCTGCCTGACCATCGTGTTCTCGTTTCTGCTGTTGCCGTTCGCCATTTACAAGCTGGGCGGCTTCGAGGGGCTGCATGCCGCGGTGGCCAAGGCCGCGGGCGAGCGAGCGGCCGAAATGTGGAGTCTCGTCGCGCCGGGTGAGATCGGCCTGTTCTACATCGTCATGCTCGTGATCAACGGCCTGGTCGGCTTCGCTCCGCAGCCGCACGTCATGCCCATTAACAACGCGGTCAAGACGGAGCGCGAAGCCCAGGTCGGCGGCGTGTACGGCGGGTTCATGAAGCGAGTCTGCACCGTGGCCTGGACCATGCTGGGTATGTGCGCCATCGCCATGTACCCCACGTGGAGCAAACCGGAGGAGTTTGACCAGGCGTTCGGGACCATGGCTCGTGATCTGCTGCCCCAGGTCATGCCCGGGCTGATCGGCATCTTCCTGGCTTCGCTCCTGGCGGCGGTGATGGCGGCGTGCGATGCGTTCATGATCACCTGCGCGGGCCTGTTCACGCAGAACATCTACAAGCCCTATCTCGCTCGCGGTCGCAGCAGTGCCCACTACATCAACGTGGGCCGGGTGACCGCCGCGATCACCGTCGGCGTCGGTGTCTATCTGGCCATGAGCTTCCCCAGCGTGGTCCGCGGCCTGGAGATCTTTTGGGAAATCACGCCCATGATGGGCATCGCCTTCTGGCTGGGGCTTTTCTGGCGGCGGGCGACCACGCCGGCGGCCTGGGCCTCCACGCTTCTGGCTTACGGTGTCCTCTATGTCAGTTGGCAGCCCTGGTTCGCCGAATGGGCGGCTGAGCACGCGAAGTTTCTCATGAATCCGGCCAAGCCCGACACCATCTACCTACCCATGCGGATGCTGGCCTGTCTGCTGACCGGCACCGTGGTCATGGTCGTGGTCAGCCTGGTCACGCGGCCCGAGGACAAGGAGAAGCTCGATCGGTTCTACGAGGTGATGCGGACGCCCGTCCAGCCCGGCGAGGTGATCGAGGCTCCCATGACGCTGCCGGTCGGGACGTTGCCTGCGCCGCAGAACAAGCTCATCAATCTGCCCAACTGGGAGATTCAGAAACCCACGCGACGGGGCATCATCGGCTTCTTCGTGGCCTGGATCCCCGTGGCGGCGCTCATCGGCATCGTGGTCGTCCTGGTGCGGATCGGAGCGTGAGCGGGCGGGGGGCGGGCGTCTCGCCCGCCTGCTCGCTGACGCCGGGCAAGACTCCCGATCTTGCTGAAATCGTGCCGATTAATAGGCACGACGATTTGAGGCGGGCAAGATGCCCGCCCCCCAGGTAACCCCGCACGGAGGCTAGGATGCGCCTCATCAAGCTTATCATCATTGCGGCCTTGATCGGTGCATGCGCGACTGCCAAGGCCGCTGCCGCTCGGCCCGCGGAGACGGAACGTGGCCTGCGACTGCACGGCACGTTCATTCAGTACCAACCTTGGATGATGCAACTGGATGTTGTGGCGTGGGAACGCGAGCTGGAGGCAATGAGGCGGGCCGGCCTGCGGACGATCGTTATCCAGTGGCTCGCCCGCAACGACGGTACGTTCATGCCGGACCCGGCCGGCGGGCTCGATCCCACGGAAACCATTCTCACGTACGCCGACCGGCATGAGATGGAGGTCTTCCTCGGCCTGTTTATGGATGACGGTTGGTGGAACTGGACGCCCGCGACCGGTCTGCCCGAACGGCTTGTCGCCCGCACACGAACGACCGCCGAGCAGGCGTGGGCTCGCTACGGCCGACACGCTTCGCTGGCGGGCTGGTACATCCCGCCCGAGCCGGCCGACTCTCTGGCCTCCGAGTGTATACCGGCGTTGCGAACCTTCCTTCGCGATACGAGCGACTTGTGCAAACGTCTGTCCGGCGGCAGAGCCGTGGCGTTCTCGCCGTTTCTGACCGGCCAGGCCGATCCACAACAGGTCGAGCGCACGTACGCGGATCTGCTGGCCGGTGCCGGCATCGACATCGTCCTATTGCAGGATGGCGTGGGGGCACGCAACTGGGATGCCACCGTTCATAGCCGAGTGGTGCCACTGTTTCGAGCTATGCGCGACGCGTGCCTGTCCGCGGGGGCGGAGCTCTGGTCTGATGTCGAAATCTTCCACAACGAGAGCAACGATCCGGCCAAGCCGCGGTTTATTCCGTCGGATACGCAGCGGCTGGCCCGGCAACTGGCTGCGGAGGCCCCGTTTGTCGATCGTTTCATCGCATTCGACTGTTTTCACTACATGAGTCCGTACCGCGGTGAACGGCAACGTGCGTTCCACGAAGCTTATGTGCGGGACTTTGTCGATCGCGCGTTCTTCCCGATCCACGGTGCGGGCCTCATCGTCGATCCGAGCTTCGCGTACTATCGTGACCGTTCACCCGAAAGCATCGCCACCGAGATTCGAGCCAACGGCTACAGCGTCGTGCACTACATCGCCGAGCCGTCCGTGCGAGTGGACCGCCGGCTGGTCGATGCCTTTCATGATGCGGGCATCGGCGTGTGGTGTCAGGTATTCGGCAACGGAACTTACTCGAGCGGGCATCTGCCGCCGGAGTGGCGTCGCTGGAGCATGGTGACCCGCACGCACCTGGCCGGCGGCACGTTGCCGGGTTACGAGCGATTGTGCTTGAACAATGCCGAATACCGCGAATGGAAGAAGAAGGACCTGGCGGCCGCGATCAAGGCCGGCGGCTTCGACGGAATCGAAATTGCCGAGCCGTACTGGCCCGAGTATCCAGGGCCGGATTCGCCCGCGTACGCATGCTTCTGTGAGGCATGCCGGGAGGCGTTCACGCGCCGATATCCCGAGGAATCCGCGCTGCCGGATATTCTCGATGCCAACTCGCCGCGGTCGCCGAGCCGCAACCCCACGCTATGGAGCAAATGGCTGGCGTTTCGCCAGGCGTCGCACACGGCGTTTCTCGACGATTTGGTCAACGGTCCGGGCGGTCTGCGGCAGACGTGTCCCGGCGCGGCCGTCTGTGTATGGGGGCTGGCGCTGGTCGAACCGGACGGTGTGCAAAAGATCCGCGAGTATCACGGGCAGGATGCGGGCGAGGTGGCGGCCACGGTCAAGCCGGATGTCTACTGCTTCCAGACGCACTGGCCGGATTGGACTCGCGCCGACCTGCCGCCCGATTACGTCGAGGCGTACCTGCCGTTCATCCGGCAGCTCCGCGAGCACGCACCCGGCGTGCCGCTCATGATCCAGACGGACATCGGCTCGAACCGCGAAGCCATTCGCGACCGCACTTGGATCGAACGTTTCGAGCGGGTGTGCGAGGAGATGGGCGTCCCGAGCACCTGCTGCTACGAGTACTTCATCGGCGGGTGGACGTACCAGGAGCCGCCGCGAGTTGCCGCCGTTCGCCGGGCCCAGGGCAGGATTGGGGTGACGTTTACCCGTCGCATTGATCCGGCAACCGCCCGGCGGCCCGGGGCCTTCGAACTCGACGGGCAGCCCGCGGTCGTCTTGGGCGTGGACGGCAGCCAAGTCCTGCTGCGGGATCCGGCGCCGGACGATCATACCCGGCTCACCGTCCGGCGGATTGGCGACGAAACGGGCCGTCGATTGTTGACAGAATATCCGCCCAGTATCCTTCCCGAGCAGTCCGTTACCCTCCCGGCTAACGCAAAGAAAATGTCCGGATTTGCCGAATGATGTATTGACAGTCGTTAACACATATGGCAGAATATGGTGGACAACTCGGCCGCCCCCATCCGGAGCCTTTCCGGGGCCGGCGCGTTTGGCAGGTCGAAAAGGAGACGCGGATGACTTTGGGAGGACACGGGCGAGTCCCGCAGACGGTCGGCGCCGGACGAACGAAAGGCTTCACGCTCATCGAAGTGCTCGTGGTGGTGGCCATCATCGCCTTGCTCATCGCGATCCTGTTGCCTTCGCTGCGCAAGGCCCGCGACCAGGCGAAAATTGCGGCTTGCCTGGGCAACCTGCATGGCTTCGGCCTGGCGTGCACGCAGTATACGCTCAGTTACAACTCGTACTACCCGCTGGTGCCCTACATCGGCACCAGCATCTATCCCGATCTGCCTTTTGCCGACGACAATCTCTTCGTGCTCTATTACACGAAGCTCACGCCGAACGTGAATTCCTACACTTGTCCGGCGACCACGCACAAGGTCCGCACTCCCAAGCGAATCGAGAAGGTCCCGGACAACGGCGGCATTCGCTTCAACATCTACTGCGATCCCGACAGCAACGAGGTGCGTAACGATTTCGAGTTCCACGCGCAGCTCGTAACGCAGCTCGTGAAGGACCCGGCCAACCGGGTGGTGGCCGTGAACAACTACGGGACCAGCTACGAATACTCCGGGTGGATCGAAGAGTGGGTGAATCCCGGTGCCCCACCCAACCAGCGGATCCCCAAGACGAAAACCGCGATCAACTGGTATCCCTTCAAACGGCAGGTCACCTACGACCATCAGCCCAAGAAAGTGGGCAACGTGAAGTTCGCATCACGGGAAATACTCATGAAGGACGCCGACGAAGGAGGCGACATGGGCGCGGTGGTCGGTGCGACGGGGACGGCCGTGAACAACATTCCCGAGCCATGGGACAATCACGGTAGGCTGGCGTCCAACGTGTTGTTCGTGGACGGTAGTGCCGTGTCGCGCAACGAAGCGTACTGGCACATCTACAAACGCGAACATCCCCAATAGCCGACGCCGCAGTGCCATCGGCAAACCCAGCTGATCGGCAAATCACGGATCAGAGTTCCATCTGCTCGATGAACAGAGCGACTTCTTCGTCCGTGAAGCCATCGTCGCGCGCTTTCTGGCGAAAAACTTCGTCGGCCGTCAGGATACAAGGCCCCCAGCGACCCCGCTGCGGCTTGGCTTTCTTGTACATCATCTGCAGCTGGGAAAAGCGAGCCTTGCCTTCGCGCCCTGCGAATGGAGACTTTGGCTTGATCATCATTGGATTATAGGCCGCGTTTCGCGCAGGGACCACGTAATCCGCATTGTAGGCACGTCGCAGGACAAATCCATCGACTGTTTGCGTTTTTTGCGAGCGGCCCATCAGGTCTTGCCCGGTTCACGAAGCTTCAGCCACGGCGGTAAAAAGGCGGTGGGGCGGAAGGAATTGGAGGGTGAGTTCCTTCCGCCCCAAGTGAGTGAGATGTGTGCGTCGCATTCGGCTCGGGACCGTCGTGGCCGCGGACACAGCTGCCTCCAGGGGCCCGTCGCGACCGTGACGGAATATTTCTTTGTCTCCATCTCGCCGCTTCAATCGTGCGGCTCGTCGCTCATATATGCCATTGGCGTGCCAAAGGAAAAGAAAGTGGGCCGCCGGCCCCACGCGATGAAGGACGAATCTCGTCAACCGATTGTCCTGACAGTACTTGCGGAACGCGGGCCAACGGACACTATCCGCGATCGGCATGGACAATCCGCATCTGCCTGGCTCCCGGGAGGCACCATCGTGCTGAGAAAATCATCGGGCGCGATCGGGTTCGCCGGTGAACTGTGCAGGCAAAGAGGGTGACGGATTACCTGCGCAATTCGGGTGCGAGTTTGTTGCGGTGGGTGGCGCAGCTCCTGACGCCGAGCGCTGCCCAGCTTGTGGGCTGTTCGCGGATGAGGCTGCCCGTCATCACATCGCGGGTCGGCCGGCCACTCGCAGACTACAATCGCCAGTCTCGCATTCGAGATTCACCGGAAAACAGGCAAATCCGCGCAGGCTGAAGCTTGCGGCTCGGTCGTGGTTCATTTCATGCGATCGCCCATGCGTGCACAGGAGGAATGAATGTTCACCGTCACTGCCGATCTGATGTTGCCCAGTACGATCACCGGTTCGTGGCCGCGCCCGCGATGGTTCGACGTCAGCATGTGGGGGCGATCACTCGACACGTGCATGCTCGACGTGCGTTGGCGGGAAAAGTTTCAGGATGCCCTGTCTGTGGTGGTCAGCGACCAAGAGCGGGCGGGCCTGGACATCCTGGGCCACGGCGACTTCCACGTGGACGAGGATATGGCCGGTCGGGCCTGGCACCACTATCCGCTCCAGCGATGGAGCGGCCTGGAGGGTGACCACCTCCAGCCCGAAGAAAACACCACGTCGTGGCTCAAGTATCCGCCGGGCACGCTCCTGCATGAGATCTACACCGCCTGGCGCTGGCCGCGGGTCGTGGACAAGATCGAGGCTCGCCCGCTGCACTACGCCAAGATCTGGCGCATGACACAGGCCCGGACCCGCAAGCCGATCAAGTTCGGCACGGTCTCCGCTCAGGTGATGGGCCTGTTCCTCGACATCCACACGAAAAAGTACAAGGACAAGCGCGAAGTCGTGTGGGACATGTCGGTGGCCATGAACAAGGAACTGCTCGCCCTGCGCGACGCGGGCTGCAAGTGTATCCAGGTGGAAGAGCCCACGTTGCACTTCCTGGCCGACAAGCATCCGCACGACAAAGAGTCGATCAACTTCATGATCGACTGCCTGAACCGCGAGCTGGAAGGGCTGGACGACGTCGAGATCTGGCTGCACACCTGCTGGGGCAATCCCAACATGCAGCGGGTCATGGAGAACAACTCGTACCGTAACTCGATCGAACTGTATCTCGAGCGGGCCAAGGGGGACGTGTGGACTATCGAGACGAAGGATAACGGTCAGCAGGATGTCCCGGCCTTCGAGCCGTTCAAGCACGAGCTCAAGAAAAAGATCGCCATCGGTGCGGTGTCGCACCGGTCGCTGCAGGCCGACCGGCCGGAGGAGGTGGCGAACGAGATCCGCAAGGCGCTGCGGTACATCCCTCCGGAGCGGCTGATCGTCTCCAGCGATTGCGGCTTCGGCCGACAGGGCTGCAACCGTGAGATCGCCTTCTACAAGGCCAGCGCGATCGCTCAGGGCTGCAACATCGTGCGCAAGGAGCTCGGCTTGCCGACCACGTACATTCCGGCGGCCGATCCCATGTTGCAGATCGACGTCAAGCCGCGGCTGGCCGATTCGTAATCGCTACGGCGCGGGTTTTCTCGAACAGGACGAGTTCGGCGGTCACGGGTAGCCGTCGCAGAACGTGTCGGCGGACCACACGCAGGCCGTTGCGCTGGGCGAGGTCGATGTACTCGGTGATGGTCGCCGGCTGCTTGGCCGGATCGTGCATGCCCAGCAAGTTGCGCAACGTCAGCTTCAGTCGCGTGCGCAGCCCCGGCGGGTAGCAGGAGAGCAGGACGTAGCGCCGGCTCACCCGCGCCAGCTCCTGCACGATGCGAGCCCGCACCGCCGGATCGGGAATGTGGTTGAGCAGCCGGTGGCAGAACACCACGTCCACACCGTCGTTGGGCAAAGCGATCTGCTCGGCGTGCGTCTGAAGGTACTCGTACTTGCCGTCGCCGAGATCTTCGCGGGCCACCTCGAGCATGAGCTGCGACGAGTCGGCCAGGATCACGCGGTCGGCGATCTGCGCGAACAAATCGCCGAGGCGGCCGGTGCCGCAGGGCAGATCGAGCGCCGTCGTGAGCCGGCCGAGGCTGCCCAGCATGTCTCTCAGAGCCGCCCGCTCCATCTGGTTCACGCGCGCGTGACGGCCTGTACGGTAACGGTCGCGATAGCGTTCGACCGCTTTGCGGTCCAGGAAACGTTCGACAAATTCCGCCTGTTGCGGTGCCTGATCAGCCATCGATCCTCCTATGGATCGCATGCATCATCCGGGTACGGCCGAGGACAGGCAAATCTCGACTCGAGCTCGTTGCCCATTCCGGGAAGTTGCATCCCCGAAGGAATACGCGCTGCAACGAAAGCCGCGTCCGCCGATTGGCGAACCTCACGCGAGATCCGACGGTAGCTCGTAGCCCTTGCGGCGGGGACGGCTGACGTACATGTTCTGGTTGGCCTCGTCGTCGCCGATGAACTTCTCCGTTTGCGGATCCCACTTGAGCTTGCGGCCCAGGTCGCGGGCGATGTTGATGAGGTAGCACACCGTGGTCGAGCGGTGGGCGATCTCGATGTCCGCATTGGGCTTGTTCCGCGTGCGGATGCACTCGAAGAAGTTGTCGAAATGCCACACGCATTCGCCAGGCACGTTGGCCGGGAGCGTGGTGGGCTGCGCCTTGAGCAGTTCCGGAATGGTCGAGGTGAATGAGCCGCGCTTGATCTCGATCACACCCAGCTCGCCCACGAAGATGGCGCCGAGGTCGGCCAGGTCGCGCTTGGGGCCGTGGCACCGCAACAGCGTGCCGTTGGCGTACTTCATGGTGACCTTGGCGGTCGGGCCGCTGCCTTCGGGCCAGACTTCCACCGGGCCGGTCTCAGACGTGCCCAACGCGCACTGCACCTGGTCCAGCGCGTGTGTGCCCCAGCCGGTCACGCCGTAGGAGATCCCGCCGCCGTCGTAGTCGCGCCATCGCGCCCAGCCGCGGTGCAGTTCGGTGCGGTAGGGCCGCAGCTCGGTCTGATTGCACCACATGTCCCAGTCCAGTCCTTTGGGCATGGGCTCGGCGGGCTGGGGTTGCCAGGTTTCCGGCGCGATGAAGTTGAGCGTGATGACTTCGCGAATCTTGCCGATGGCGCCTTCGCGAACCAGCCGGCTGGCGTAAACGTTGCTGGGAATCGAACGCTGCTGCGTGCCGACCTGGAAGACCTTGTTGTACTTGCGGGCGGCCTTGACCAGCGTGCGGCCCTCGGCGATGGTCAGCGCCACGGGCTTTTCGGCGTACACGTCACAGCCGGCCTGCATGGCGTGAATGCAGATCAGGGCGCGAGCATGCGTGGTGGTGGCCACGAAGACGGCGTCGATCTTCTCCTTCTCCAGCAGCTTGCGGTAGTCCTGATAGCGGGCCCAGTTTTCCGAGCCGGGGACCAGCTTGGCCGCACCGTCCATGCGTTCGAGTTCGCAGTCAGCCACGGCGACGATGTCGGCATGATCCTTCAGGTTTTCGCCGGTCATGAGATGGCGGGCTCGGCCGCCGCAGCCGATGAACGCCACCTTCAGCCGATCGTTGGCTCCACGCCGGCCGGGAGCGGCGAGAACATGACTGGGAACGAAGTAGGGGGCCGCGAAGCCTGCCGCCGTCACGGCCGCCGAGTTGCGCAGAAAGTCACGTCGTTTCATGGCATAGTCCTCGCTGAAGGGGGCGTGAGCCGACCCATTAACCTTGTTGGCCGCTGGATGTGCGGCTGGAGGCTTATAGACTACACGCCGATTCCATCTGACACAACTACCACCTCGCGCCGGTGGCAAGGGGGCATTTACCCCCCGAAAATCGCCGCGCCAGCCGGCATCCGATCGCGATCTGTCCACGCGGGTCTGGCGTTGCTGCATGCGTCGGGGTTGCGTGCGACACGGCCTGAGCGCATCGCGCAGTCGGAGCAGAGAACGCCGGTCTCGAACGCGCCGTCGCTCGTGGACCGACAGTGGTCTTTGGAGGCATTGTTGCGGCTGTGTTCAGTCCGTGCGAAGGTTGCGCTTCCAACTCACCACTTGTCCACAATTTTCGCGCGCCTGCGTGGATAACTTTTTTTTTCAGAGCGCAAGTACCGCATGATTCGAACACTCGCCGAGCGGTGGCTCTCTGAGAGCGAAACTGAAGCCTGTTTTTCTATTGATTTCGCTCTGATTGGCCGATATTTTCCCCCCTCGTTGGAAGGGCAAATCCAGGCGACCGAGGGAAGCAACTACCCTCGCCCGGACCCAAGATTAACGACGCGATAGTCCACTTGTTTCCCAAGAGCGGGAAGGGAGCGACCCGTGTATCTTCCCCGTACGGATGCGGTCTCGCAAATTCTGGCGAAATTGGAGCAACGACTGGGCCCGCAGCGTTACAAGGTCTGGTTCAAGAACTCGACCCAGCTGATTCTCGCCGATGGGCACCTGCGAGTGAGTGCACCCAACGCGTTCATCTGCGGCTGGATCGAACGGCATTTCGCCGAGACCATCGCGGCCGTCGCCCAGGAGGTCACGGGCCGGGAGATTCAGGTCTCGTTCGCGGTCGAAACCAAGCTTCTGCACAGTCTGCGGAAGCGGCAGCTGGATTCGCAGGCTGAGTTCATTGCCAAGAATTCCGAGCGGGTGGTTCGGGAGTGCAGGCGGCAGGGACAGCCGATTCCCGCCCGCAAGCTCCGCGGCCGTTTTGCCGACCTGGTGGTCGGTCCGGCCAATCGCCTGGCGGTGTCGGTGGTCCGTTCGATCAGCGAGGGAACGGCCAACGCCTGCGGATGCGTGTTCGTTCACGGCGCCTCGGGTCTGGGCAAGACCCACCTGTTGCATGCGCTGGCCAACGAGTTGAATGAAAAGCGCCCGGATTGCCGCTGGGCTTACCTGACCGGCGACGAGTTCACCAACGCCTACGTGCTGGCCGTCCGCTCCAACAACATGGAGGCCTTCCGGCAGCGGTACCGGAATCTGGACGTGCTCATCGTCGACGACGTCCACTTCCTGGCCAGCAAGAAGGCGACGCAGGAGGAGTTCCTCCACACGTTCAACGCCATCGACGCGGCTCGCAAGCACGTGGTGCTGGCCTCGGACGCTCACCCGAAGCTGATCGGGCAGTTCAACGACCAACTGGTCAGCCGATTCGTTGCCGGCATGGTCGTGCGCGTCGAGGTGCCGGACTTCGATATGCGGTGTGAGATTCTCCGTCGGCGGGCGGCGGCCATCACGCCCAAGCCCGTGCCCGAGGACGTGATCGCATACATCGCTCAGAACCTCTCGGCCAACGTGCGCGAGCTGGAAGGGGCCTTGCTCAAGCTGGTCATGTATAGTACGGTTTCGCATCAGCCCCTGACATTGTCGTTGGCTCGCCAGGCCCTGTCCGAGCATTTGCACCGGACGCAGCGGGTTCTGGGATTGGAAGAAATTGATCAGACCGTGGCCATGTACTTCGGTCTGACACCGGCCGATCTCCATACGTCGCGAAAAACACGGACGATAGCGCTGGCGCGCGGAATTGCGATGTATCTCGCGAGGAAGCATACGGATATGAGCTTCCCGGAGATCGGCCGTTCTATGGGTAACAAGAACCACTCCACGGTCATCCTGGCCAATCGCCGGATCGAGCAGATGATCCAGGCCGACGAGGTCGCGCGGCGTCAAACGCCGGCCGGCATCCAGGAAGAGAAGATCAGCGACATCATCGCCAAGATCGAAAAGCAGTTGGGCAAGACGCCGAGTACGCCGGAGCGGCCGGAAGCTCAACCCGTGGGGGGCCGACTGACGTTTGTGGACGCCCCGGTCGACCACGAGGCGGCGCCCGCTCATCGGCCGTCGGCTCGGGCCGTGGGCTAGTCGACTTCACAGAGCGGTTTGCGACCCAGCCGGTGCATCGGGGCGGATGCACCGGCTGGGTTCTTCATTTCATCGCCGTTTACCGGCCCGCTATCAGGATGTCGCTCAGCGTCTGCGCACTCGGACCGTTTCCGCCGTTTTTTTGGGCAGCGATGGCGTCACTTGCTGGACTCTGTATCTCACGCTGCTTTCCGTAAATGTATTGTCGACAATAGTTTGTGATTCGCAGTTCGCTCCCGTCATCTCTGGCACGCCCCATGTACATGGTAGGGACAACCCTGACCTCCTGCCTGGGACAGGCAGGCTGGTGGGAAGGGTCTCGTACAAGCCCGATGCATGTCGGGCACTCTGGTCGGTGGGGACAAGGGCGCGTGGCCACTTGTTCACAGTGGACTGAAGGTGAAACAGGCGCACCTTCAGTCCTCCCACCGCCCGGAGGATCCGCGAGTCACAACCGGTTTGCGGCATCCGTCGCCGACCGGTTCTGCTTGCGGGTTTTACGAGACGGCATAATTCCGGCTTGATCTGATAGGTCGGCTCACTCGGTTGCGGACTACGGCGCGGTCGAAAATGAACGCGTCGAGTGAGCCAGTGGTTTCTTCTTCCGGAAACAGCAGGGTCGTTGCGATCCCCGTGGCGTGCTGTGTTCGGGGGCGAGTCTGGCCCCGGCGGCCAGGTCGAAGAGGATTTGTCTTACCGTTGAAAAGGAGTACGGAATGACACGATTGTTCAACTACTGCAAGTGGCTCTCGATGGCGGGCGTTCTGTTCTCGGGCAGTTGCCTGGCCGACAATTTCTGGTCCACGCTCCTGGGCGACACGGTGATCGCCGGTGCGACCGCGATCGTGGTGGACGCCGTTGTCACGGGTTTCCTACCCCAGTAAGCCCGGCGTGACGAGTTTCTCTGACGGCAAGAGGGTTTCCCTGCGCGGGCGGATTCGGCTTGCCGTGTTTCCTCCAGGAAGGAGGCAATTCTGATGACCACGAGATGCTCGATCTCGCATGCGGCCGGCCGGCGGTGGGTGTGTGCGGTCGTGCTGGGGAGCCTGTGCATCGCACTCTCACCGGCGGCGGCTTCGGGGCCGGCGGATTCATTCGGCAGCCCGGGAGTCATTACACTGGCTCAGGCGAAAGTGGACGAAGGCGCGGTCGCGGCCGAGGAGGCTCCACCCGCATCCGAGGCCCCGGTGGCCATGACCCGCGGCCAAGTGGAGACAGAGGAAGCGGTCGAGGAAAAGCCCTTCCCGATCAGCTTGGGGGTCTCCTATTACTTGCTGAGCGACTACGTCTTCCGCGGCATCAACTTCTCGGAGTATGCCGGTGAAGGCCGCGAGAAGCCGAACCACCAACTGACGGTGTCGGTGACCTGGGACAGCGGGGACTTCGGCCGCTTCGGGTTCGACACGTTCTTCGAGTGGTACGCCGCTCAGAAGAAGCTGAATCCCTACGGCGGGCAGAATCTCCAGGAAGCCGATTACTCGCTGCGCTGGAGCTACTACGTCGAGCCGATCGCCACCGATGCCACGCTCGGGTTTACGTTCTACACGTTCCCGAACCTGGCCAAGCTTCTGCGGACCGACCGGTCGCGCGGTAACAACAACAATGACCGCACGCAGGAGTGGTATCTCAAGCTGGATCACAACGACGCCTGGATGTGGAAGTGGCTGTTCCCCGAAAACGAGGACGGCGTCCTCAATCCGAGCTTCTTCCTGGCTCAGGACGTGGGCGTGGGCGCCGGCCACGTGTGGATGGAGATGGGTATCAGCCACGACTTTGAGGTGGTGGAGAATCTGACCATCACGCCCGGCTACCTGATCGCCATCGACGGCGGCGTCCTGCGACGCTACCTCGGCCGGTCGCACGCGGACACGTTCCGTCTGGCCTACGACCAGTGGTCCTTGAACGTGACGTATGATCTCACCAAGGTCCTGCATCTGCCCAAGTGGGCCGGTACGCTCAGCGTCAGCGGTCTGTTGTACTTCAACAACGCATTGGGCACTGCCGAGGACGACGGGAGCATCAACGACGAGTTCTACGGCGGCATGTCCGTCAACTGGGGCTGGGGCGGCTGATCGCGTCTTGCGGCACAAGCCGGCATGGCTTCAAGTCCAGACTCATACAACCGCACACGAAGAGGGCTGTCGATCGCAAAGATCGGCAGCCCTCTTGTGTTTTCCCGCCCGCCCGAGGTTGTCCGCCCCGTGTACCACCCGAGCTGCCAACGTGCGGACACGGGCACTTCACCCCTCGCACTTCTTAGTTAGTTACAGGAGATGACGGAGGTAACGGAGAAGCACCCTCTGTTACCTCCGTTGCCTCCTGTCAGCCTAATGCCGCACTGGCGAGAACCCTTTGAACACGGAGGGTCATTCGCATGGTGCCAGGGCGGCCTTGGAAGCTAAGCGGCGTGTAGTGCCGACCTTCGACGAAAATCCGGTTTGGTCTATCGCCATGCCTCTTCGCTGGCCCGATGCGCGAAAGTCAGGTTAGAATGCGCCCGCTTTGGACTGGATGCCAATCTCGTTCGCGAAAATCAGGATGGGCGGACGTTCTCCACCCGGCGATTGTGAACTGATGCGGGCCGGGACTGCGTTGCGGGGAGGTGCATGGTGCGGCGAATTGTTGCGTGGCTTGGCGGAGTGGTGCTGGTCGTCGGTCAGGCAGCGTGGGCTGCTCAGCCGGAGTTCAAGCCCAACTACGATGAGTCCAAGGTGCCCGCGTATGAGTTGCCGGATCCGCTGGTGACGCGCGACGGGCGGCCGGTGGCGGACGCGCGGACGTGGCGCGAGGTACGGCGGCCGGAGATTCTCGAGCTCTTCCGCACGCATGTGTACGGCCGGGCGCCCGGTCGGCCGGCGAAACTGACATTCGACGTTTTTGATTTGGACCGGGCCGTGGAACTGTTTCCGGCCACGGCCACACGACCCGCCGGCATTGCCCACGTTACCCGCAAGCAGGTGACTATCCGGCTGACCGGCCAGGCGGATGGCCCCTCCATCGATCTGCTGATGTATCTGCCCAACCTCGGGCGGCCCGTGCCCGTGTTCCTGCTGTTGAACTTCGCGGGGAATCACGCCGTCTGTACGGATCCGGGCATCCGGTTGTCGAGGAGCTGGATGCGGTCGAGCTATCCGGGCGTGGTGGACAACCGGGCGACCGAGGCGTCGCGAGGCAGTGCCGCGTCCCGATTCCCGCTCGATCAGATTCTCGCCCGCGGCTACGGCGTGGTCACCGCTTACTACGGCGACATCGATCCCGACTTTGACGACGGCTTCAAGAACGGCGTGCACGGGGCGTTCGATCGGCCCGACGCGCCGCGGCCGCCTGACGCCTGGGGCTCGATTGCGGCCTGGGCTTGGGGCTTGAGCAGGGCCATGGACTACCTGGAGACCGACCCGGACGTGGACAGCCGGCGCGTGGCCGTGCTGGGACACTCGCGGTTGGGCAAGACGGCCCTGTGGGCGGGGGCCCAGGACGAGCGGTTCGCCATGGTCATTTCCAACAACTCCGGCTGCGGCGGGGCGGCGCTCAGCCGACGCTGCTTCGGCGAAACCGTCACCCGGATCAACCAACTCTTCCCGCACTGGTTCTGCGAAAACTTCAAGCGATACAACGACCGCGAGAGCGAGCTTCCGGTGGACCAGCATATGCTGATCGCGCTCATCGCCCCGCGGCCGGTCTACGTGGCCAGTGCCGAGGAAGATCGCTGGGCGGACCCCAAGGGCGAGTTCCTGTCCGCCCGTCACGCCGATCCGGTCTATCGACTGCTGGGGACGGACGGCATGGCGGTCTCCGACATGCCGGGGCTCGGCCAGCCGGTCATGAGCACCATCGGCTACCACATCCGCCCGGGCAAGCACGACCTTGCGCTCTACGACTGGCAGCGCTACGTGGATTTCGCGGACAAGCACCTGGGCAAGCGTTGAAACGTTGGCCCGGCCAGCCCGATACGCGGTGAAAACGGCATTGGGGGGCGTCCGTACGCTGGCTAGACGGCGTAGAATTGCCGAACCTGCGTGGTTCTATTGCGGGGCAGGACCTCAACGAATAGCATCACGGAAGCAGGACTGAACCGCGAGCAGGGATGCGTGCCTAGCGTGAAGCGACGACCCTCCGAAGCCAAGACTGCCGGCCGGTCAAACCCGGCCCGGGCGGCCCAGGTGAAAGCGGCCGTTTCCGCCGTTCCCGAGCCGTGGGGACGGACGCGCCTGCTTGCGCTGTGCCTGCTGAGTTTCCTGCTGAGCCTGCCGTTGTTCGCGCCCTGGTCGTTCTGGCCGTTCGGTTATGTGGTGTTCGTGCCGTGGCTGATCGCGCTCGGGACGGCGACTTCCGCCCGTTGGGCGTACTTCGACAGCTACCTGCTCGGGGCGGCGTTCTTCCTGTTCCACTTCCGCTGGCTGATCGAGACCACGCTGGAAGGGTACGTCGCAGCCTCGCTGTTGTATCTGGCGCTGGCGTTTCCGCTGGCGGCTTGGCCGATCCGGCATCTCTACCGAACGTGGCGCATCCGGCTGACGATTGCGTTTCCGGTGGTCTGGACCGCCGTCGAAATAGCCCGAACTTACAACCCGCTGGGCTTTCCGTGGTTCTTCCTCGGCCACAGCCAGATTCGAGCGCTGCCCATGGTGCAGATCGCCGACTTGGCCGGCGTCTATGGCGTGACGTTCGTGGTCGCGGCAGTGAATGGTCTGTTCGCCGACCTGGCGCTTCGTTACGTGCGGGTCTTCAAGAGCCCGGTTCCGGTCGATGGCACGCCTGGCACGCCCACTGAGTCCGCGCGGCGTCCCCGCCCGGGCATGGCGACGTGTGTGGCGCTTACGGGCGTCCTGCTCGTCGCGACGTTCGGCTACGGCCAGTATCGGCTCTCGCAAGAGACGATGAGCGACGGCCCGGTGGTGGCGGTGCTGCAGGGCGACTTCCTGCTGAAGGCTGACATCAACGATCCCGGGGCGGCCAGCGACGAAGTCAAAGAGCAGACCTACCTCGACCTCATGAGCCAGGCGCTGGCCGAGCGTCCGGACGTGGACCTGGTGGTTCTGCCGGAAACGCCCTGGTTCATGTATCTCAACCGCGAATTCCGGGAACACCGGCCGAGAATGGCGTTCTGGCACAAACGGTGGACGGCGATTACGCAAGAGACGGGCAAGAGCGTCCTCGTCGGCGCCATGTCCGAAGAACCGCAGCCCAAGGGCACGTATCCGCCGCAGCACCGGTACAACTCGGCGTTTCTGTACACACCGGGCGAGCCCGAGCCGCAGCGATACGACAAAGTCCACCTCGTGCCCTTCGGCGAGTACGTGCCGTTCCGCTACAGCCGCTATTTCCACTTCATCTACCGGTTCTTCGCGTTCGGGCCCTGGAACCCTTGGGGCAAGGACGGCTACGAGTACAGTCTGACACCGGGCCGCGAGTTCACGGTCATGAACCTGCCGCAGTCGACGTCAGGCCAAAACGGCCGATTCGGCGTGACCATTTGCTATGAGGACGTGATTCCGCGCATTTTCCGCAAGTTCGTGTACGATCACCGGGACGGCAAACGGCTCGACTTCATGCTGAACATCAGCAACGACGGCTGGTTCGGCCACGGCACGCAGCAGGCCCAGCACCTGGTCAACTGCGCGTTCCGAGCCATCGAAAACCGTGTGGGCGTGGCCCGCGCCGTCAACACCGGGATCAGCGGTTTCATCGATCCGGACGGAAGGTGGCGCGACCTTGTGCAGGATCCCGGCAGGCCGCTGCACGCGGGCAAGGCCGGCTACAGCGTGGCGCGCATGAGGCTCGACTCGAGAACGGCGCTTTACAGCCGCTGGGGCGATAGCTTCGGCGCGGTCTGCGCGGCATTGACGCTGGCGGCCATGGCCGACGGGATCAGGCGGTCCGTTCAGAACCGCCGGGCCCGCCGGAAGTCCGCGGCTTCGAAGCCGGGCTGAGATTCAGGGGATGGACGTACGCACCGGCACTTGCATGCGAGTGCGAGATCAGCAAGGAAGTAGGGGGAGAGGGATCTCACATGAGACAACCGCAGGTGTTCTCGAGGGCCGCAGCCCGAGTGTACTGGGTGCTGGCGATTCCCGTGATTGCTGCAGGCTGCGCGGTCGCGCCGCCGGACGACCAGTTGCGCGATCGAGCCACGCTCTGTCTCCATCGAGGCGTGCGCTTCCCGGAGAATCCGGCCGTTCGGGCCCAGAGCATCGAAGCTTGTGCGGAGGTCCTCGGCACATCGACGATCGACCTCATTCGCGAGGGGTTGCGCGACGAGCATCCCGGTGTGCGCTTCGCCGCCTGCCTGGCGCTGGGTAAACTGGCGGATGTCGATGCCGCCGACGCCATTCGGCCGCTCACCGAGGACGCCGATCCCCGCGTGCGCGTGGGTGCGTACTATGCCCTCGAGCGAATGGGCGACGCCTCATATCGGCGAGCCTGGGTGACGATCATGCGCGATTCGGCAGACGCGGAGGTGCGTCGTAACGCCGTCATGACGCTGGGCCTGCTCGAAGATCCGCGGACGCGGACGATGCTCAAGCGGGTGGCGGCGGAAGATCCCGACGACGGCGTTCGCTTGCAGGCCGTCGAAGCGCTGGCGGTACTGGGCGACTCCGACGCGGAAGGCGGCTTCATCCGCGACTCGTTCGGAGGCTTGGGCTATCGACAGCCTTTCGCGCTGCTGGCCCTGGGGCGCGTGCAGGGGCCGGACAGCGTGGCCGTGCTTCGTTCACGGTTGGCCAACGCACCGTACCTGGAGGCCCGGCTGGCTGCCGCGCGGGCTTTGGCCATGCACGGCCGAGATGACGGCCTGGACCTGGCACTCCGGTCGCTCAGCTGGAACAGTCCTAACCGCAATCTGCCCGACGATCCCGCCGAGAATCAGGTCATGCGCGTCCAGAGCATGGCGGCCATGGCGCTCGGCGACATGCGGCACCGGCGGGCGCTGGCCCCGTTGAACCAACTGATGGAGACCACGAACGATCCCCGGATTCAGGTGGCGGCAGCTCGGTCGATCCTCATGATTCTCGGTCCATCGGTGGCCGGAACGGAGGACCGCACCGCCCGCGCCGTTGTGGCAGGTGAACGGGTAAGGTGACGCAAACCGGCCGACGAGGGGGTTGATAGGTTGACGATCATGAAGTGGACGCCATTTGTGATTCTGGCCGGCGTAACCGTCGTGCTACAGATGTCGGCCACGCCGTATCTGGAGATCCAGTCGATTCGGCCGGACCTCATGTTCATCCTGGCCGCCCACTATGCGCTGTGGGGGCCGTGGCCCGATGCCGCCATCGCCGCTTGGATCCTGGGGCTCGTCGCCGACATGCAGAGCCTCGACCGGCTGGGCGTCCACGCCTTCAGCTTTGGACTGGCCGCCTGGGCCATCATGCGGGTGCGCATGGTGGTCTTCCGCGACCACGCGGCCACGCAGATCGTCATCACGCTGCTGTTCACGATCCTGATCCAAATCGGCGTGGCCCTCTATCGGCGGTGGGGGGGCAGCGGGTCTGGAGGCAGTATTCTCTGGCCAGCCATCTTGACGGGGTTCTATACGGCCATGTGTGCCCCGTATCTGCACTGGTTGCTGATCCGCATGAGCCGGTGGACGGGTCTCAAGGCAAACCGCGGGCTCCTGAGTCCGCAGGGATGAAGTGCAAGCTATCAGCTGTCAGCTGTCAGTTATGAGCTGTAAGCTGTAAGCTCTAAGCCAGAGAATGAGAAGGTGTGAACGAGTGCGCCTGGGGAGGGGGACTTCAGTTGGTCCCAACTGGCATGAGTCTGGCTCACAGCTCACAGCCCATAGCTCACAGCTTATAGCTTGGAGCCTATGGCTTTTTCCATGTTCGAACACCGTATCAAGCTGCTGCTGATGCTCTTCGCCTTGCCCGCCCTGGTGCTGGTCGGACGATTGTTTCAGCTGCAGGTGGTGCAGGCCTCGGCGTTTCGCGAGGAGACGCACGAGATGTTGCAACGACCTCCGCGGCAACTCGCGTGCTTGCGGGGGCGCATCTTCGATCGCGCGGGCAGACTGCTGGCCTACGACGACTCGGCATGGGACATCTCGGTGCACTACGCGGCCATCGTGAACGATCCCGCGGCTCGCCGGCGTATGTGCAAGCTCCTGAAGTTGCCCGCGGATGCGGTGACGGACGAGAGGATCGAGGAATCCTGGGAGCGAATCGCCCAACTGTCCGCCAAGTCGAGAGACGACCTTCGCAGGGAGGCTCAGCGCATCGAGAGGCTGGTCAAGCGGATCAAGAATGACGTGTCCGAAAAACGCGGGATGGAGATCCTCATCGAGGAGGAACTCTCAGCCCACCCGGTGGTGAGCGGGCTGGACCGCTCGCAACAGGTGGCCGCCCGCGTGGCCCTGTCCGAGTATCCCTGGATCGACATCACCGCGAGCCATCGGCGCGTCTACGACGGCGGGACGGCCATGAACCAGATCCTGGGGCAACTGGGGCGCGTCACGGCCGAAGCGCTGGCCGCCGATCCGTTCGCCGACGACCACCTGGCCAAGTACCAGTCGGACGACTTTATCGGGATTCTGGGCGTCGAACGGTTGGCCGAGAATTGGCTCCGCGGTCGGCGCGGCGAAGAATACAAGAACCGGTTGGGCCAGGAAGTCAAGCCCCCGGTCCAGCCGCGCGACGGGCGCGACGTGCAGTTGACTATCGACTTCGAGCTGCAAAAAGCGGTGTATGGCCAGTGGACGCTGTCGTCCATCGGCATGGGCGGAGCCGCGGTCATCCTCGACATTCCCACGCGAAACGTGCTGGCCATGGTGGGCTATCCCGCGGTGGATCCGCACGATCCCGACGATGTGCGGAGAAACATTGCCTTGCGGGACAATCCGCGTCGGCCGTTTCTGTTCCGGGCAGTCCGCGGGAACTACCATCCGGGCTCGATCGTCAAGCCCATGATCCTGGCCGCCGGCATGACGGAGCGGATTGTCGGACCGAACGACACGGTCAATTGCATCGGCCGTTTGTTCGAAAGCTATGGGGGGTGGGGCTGCGAGGGTATTCACCCGCACGTGTCGGCGGTGGAAGCGATCCAGAAGAGCTGTAACGTGTACTTCTATCGGCTGGGCCAGCAACTCGGCGTGGAGCGCGAAGCCAAATGGATGCAGATGTTCGGGCTGGGTCGGCCATCCGGCACGGGGTTGGTCGAGGATTTTCGCGGCCGGCTGCCGATGCGGAAAAACGACGGCGAGGCTCGGCTGGCGGCCATCGGTCAGGGCGAGATTGAACTGACGCCCATCCAGGCTGCCAATCTCATCGCCACCGTTGCGGATGGGAAGTTCCGCCCGGTGACCCTCTGGGCCAATAACCCCAATCCGCATCCGCCGGCCCACCCGCTGCCCGTCAGCCAGAGCACGTGGGAGACGGTGCGCGAGGGACTCTACCGTGCGGTGAACGTGCATGGCGGCACGGCCTACAAGAAGGCCGGTCACGTGGACTTCGGCCCGTACGTACTGATGGGCAAAACCGGCAGCGCCGAGACGGGGCCGCCCGAGTGGATCTACCCGATCACGCTGCCCGACGGGAAGCGCTACGAGGTTCGAGCACCCGACGCCCGCGCCGTTCGTCGGCTCTATCCGGATGCGCAGATCCATGATGAGAACAAGCGCTGCCCGCCGGAGTACGAGCAAACCCACAGTTGGTTCGTGGGTTATCTGGCACCGCGCGGCCGGTATAAGCAGCCCGTCGGTCCGGGGCCGGCGAGCGTGGCCATCGCGGTGATTGTCGAGCACGCCGGTCACGGCGGCGACGTGGCGGCTCCCATGGCGGCCGACATGCTACGAGCGTTTCTCCAGCTGCAGAACGGCGAATCCGCGGCCGGTGCGGCAGGGGGAGCGCCATGATCGGCGACCTCAAGATCAGCTCCCTCAAAATCAGCTCGCGCCACACCTGGGGTCTGCTCATCCCCGTGTGCGTGCTGTGCGGCCTGAGTCTGTTCAGTCTTCAGGGCCTGTTTTCGCCCGAGCCGGCGCGCGTGCCGGCGGGAGCGGCCGTCAAGCAGCTCGGGTTCATGATCGTCGGGCTCGTGCTGGCCGGCCTGACGATCGCGGTCAGTTATCAACGGCTGGGCCGGTTCGCGTATGCCCTCTTCGTGTTCTGTCTGGCCATTCTCCTCCTGTTGCAGCTGGACAAGCGGTTTGACCTGGCGTTCGTGCCGTGCCGCAACGGCTCGCGCCGTTGGATCGAGATCGGCTCCATCCAACTGCAACCGTCCGAATTGATGAAGATCGTCTACGTGCTCGCGCTGAGCTGGTATCTCCGGTATCGCAGCAACTATCGCACGTTTGCGGGGCTGGCCTCGCCGTTCTTCCTGACGCTCGTCCCGATGGGGCTGATCCTGGTTCAGCCCGACCTGGGTACGGTCTTGCTGTTTCTGCCCGTGCTGTTTGCGATGCTGTTCGCCGCGGGGGCCCGGGTCAAGCATCTGCTGATCATCATTCTGTTTGGCACGGCCTGTCTGCCGCTGTTCTGGATGCAGATCAAGCCGTACCAGAGGCTGCGGCTGGTGGGCATGGTCCTCCAGAACCCGAATATCCGCGCGTATTTCGAGAACAAGCCCGAACGGTGGGATTGGTTCCGTCCGCCGCGGACGACGCAGCGCGAATGGCGCACCGAACTCACGCAATGGAGCAAGCGGGCCGGCTTTCAGCTCGTGCACGGCAAGGCGGCCATCGGCAGCGGAGGCGTGCTCGGTCAGGGTTGGGCCAAAGGACCCTTCGTCGAACACGACTTCCTGTTGCCCGAGCGGGAAAACGACTTCATCTTCGCCATCATCACGCATCAGTGGGGATTCGTCGGCGGCCTGCTCGTGCTGTGTTGTTACGGCGTGATCCTGATCGTCGGCTACGATGTGGCCTTGAATACCAAGGATCCGTTCGGGCGTCTGGTGGCGGTGGGCATCACCACGCTCATCGGCGTGCAGGCGCTCACGAATTTGTGCATGACTGTCGGCATCGGGCCCATCACCGGCGTGACGCTCCCGTTCGTGAGCAAGGGCGGCAGCAGCCTCGTGTCGAGCTTCGTGTGCCTCGGTCTGTTGGTCAGCGTGGCCACCGACCGGCCCATCCTCATCGCCAAGACTCCCTTCCAATTCGACGACGCCGATGAGTGACAGTCCTTCGCAATCCCCCCCGAACGGGCAAGAAGTCAATGGTCGGCGGCATGAGCCTTCGCCATCCCGCCCTAAGAGAGCGTGAAGTCAACAGCGTGAGTCACAGTCTGCCCTGAAGAGGCGTGATGGCATTAGCCGGTAGCGTGAGTCACAACTCCGCCCTGAAAGGGCGTGAAGTCAATAGCCGTGGGCGTGAGCCCACGGACCGTCGGCTCTACCTAAAACATCGCTTGTCAACCGGAGGGCGGCGAAGCCGCCCTCCGGTTGACAAGGGTAGGTCTGACGCGGGGCCTGAACCGTAGGCTCACGCCTACGGCTACTCACCGCCGCCCCTTCGGGGCGAGGAGAGCCCATACATCGCCTCACGCTTTACCACCTTCGTGCAATATAATAGGCACGACGAGACGGGGGACAGATGTTTGTGCCCCAAAGAGGCCAACCGAACACCGCAATGGCTCACAGCTCATGGCCCACGGCTACTTGGCCAGCCAGCTGGCCAAGTCCTTGGCATAGTACGTAATCACCATGTCCGCGCCGGCGCGGACGATAGCGGTAGTGGCTTCGAGGGCGGCGCCCTTTTCGTCTATCCAGCCGTTGGCGGCGGCGGCTTTGATCATGCTGAACTCGCCGCTGACGTGGTAGGCGGCGGTGGGCATGCCGAAGGCCTGCTTGATGCGCCAGATGAGGTCCAGATAGTTCAGCGCCGGCTTGACCATGACGATATCAGCGCCTTCTTCGATATCGGCTGCCACCTCGCGCAGGGCCTCGTCGCCGTTGCCGATGTCCATCTGGTACGTCTTGCGGTCGCCGAACTGAGGCGGCGATTCGGCCGCGTCGCGGAAGGGACCGTAGTAGCTGCTGGCATACTTGGCCGAGTACGCCATGATGGGCGTGTTCGCAAAGCCGTTCTCGTCGAGGCCCGCCCGGATAGCGGCCACGCGGCCGTCCATCATGTCCGAGGGGGCGATGATGTCCGCACCGGCTTTGGCGTGCGAGACCGCTTCCCGCACGAGCAAATCGAGCGTGGCGTCGTTGTCCACGTCCTTGCGGCCTTGGCGATCGACGATGACGCCGCAGTGGCCATGATCGGTGTACTCGCACAGGCAGACGTCGGTAATCACCAGCAGATCCGGCAGGGCCTCCTTGATGGCGCGGACAGCCTGCTGCACGATACCATTGTCGGCGTAAGCCTCCGAGCCGACGGCATCTTTGCGCTCGGGGATGCCGAACAGCAGCACGGCCGGGAGGCCCAGTTCGGCAGCCGACTTGCACTCTTCCACCAGCGTGTCGACGGAGAGCTGGAACTGGCCCGGCATGGACTTGATCGGCTGGCGCACGTTGCGGCCCGGCCGCACGAACAGTGGATAGATCAACTGGTCCACGCTCAGCCGTGTTTCCCGCACCATGCGCCGCATGGCCGGGCTCGAACGCAAACGACGAAGTCTCGTTTTCGGAAAGGGCATGGTTATTCTTCCTCGTCTGCTCACCACAGAGGCCGCAGAGAGCACAGAGGGGACGTTCGACTCCTTTTTCTTCTGTCTCCCGGCCCCTGTCTCCTGTCTCAGGTAGCTCCAGTGCCAAAGCAGACTTATTGTAACAGGATATCAAATTCTCGACGATGCGACAGGATGGGAACTCGCGCGTCGGTCAGATCGCAGCACCTTCCTGTATGACGACCCAACGGATGAGATCGCGCGTGGTGAGAATCCCGGCGAGTCGGCCGTCGGCATCGATGACGGGCAGACAGGAGACCCGTTGCCGCATGAATAACCGGGCGGCTTCGGCGAGGGTGGCGTCGGGCTCGATGGAGATGAGCCGGCGGGTCATAAACTGGTGGATGCGCTTTTGCAGCGTGGCCAGATCCTGCGGCCGCTCGCTCATCCGCACGCCGACAAACGGGCTAAGTTGCCGCAGCAGATCGCGGTCGGACAGGACGCCGACGGGCTTGCCCTCTTCCATGACTACCAGGTGATGGAACCGTTTTTCGTGGAAGATTTGTCTGGCCTTCTGCAGCGTGTCGTCCATGCCGATGGTGATCACCTCGGTGGTCATGAGATCGCGGACTCGGCTTTTATGGGACATGCTGCGTTTTCTCCAGAATCGTGCCGGTCAGGATATCGGGCCGCATGTTTCCCGACTTCACATTGGCGTTTCGATGACCACTGGACATTCGTCGTGCATAGACGGGGGCTCGCCGCAAATGAATGCGCACAAAAAAAGGACAGGCCACCGAAATGGCCTGTCCTTCGGATTCTGCGTATGAGGGGCTGATCTCAGTAGCGACTACGTCCACCGCCGCCATAGCCGCCGCGTCCGCCGCCGCCACCACCATAACCGCCACGCCCGCCGCCGTAGCCACCGCTGCGCGGCTCGCGAGGCTTGGCCTCATTCACGGTCAGAGCACGCCCGTCCTGGCTGGTGCCGTTGAGCGCCTGGATTGCTGCCTGAGCTTCCTGGTCGGAACCCATCTCCACAAAACCGAAACCCTTACTGCGACCAGTCGAGCGGTCGGTGATGACCTCCGCGCTCTCAACGGTTCCATGCTGCGAGAACAGTGCCTCCAGCTGAGAACTCGTCGTCTCGTAGTTCAGGTTTCCCACATACAACTTTTTGCCCATCGTCAATCTCCTGTGCGAAGGGCTTCTTGACCCGCTCTTTCGCTTTCCGGGTCAACAAGGAAAGGGGCCGCCATTTCAGCCCGGACGGAAGGAAGGGCGATCGAGAGGACGTGGACGTACCAATCTCTTTCGACGAACCAACCGGCCACATCATACACGACGTGCTGTAACGAATCCAGTCACTTTGCAAAAAAGAACGGAGATTTCAGCAAATGTTCCGGGGCGATCCCTTTCGGGGCCGACGGACGGCTATTCGGCTGCAATCGTCGGAGTCAAAACGAACGCACGGGCGGTGTCCACCGTGCCCAGCTTCAGTGATGCTCGTCCGTCTGCGAAATCTGCCGAAAACTCGACGAGTTCACCATCCTTGACCTCGCGGATGCGGCATGGCTGCAGATGCCCGGGCAGGTCGATGCTCACCTCGACATCCTCAGCCGGGAAATGGAACGGATGGTGTGTCACCGTATTGAAGCCGATCTCGTGGCCTTTGTTCACGACCACGAGCACCATGGCTTGCGGCCCGCACAGGAGCATGCGAATCCAGACCTGCTCGTGCTTGGGCGGATTGGGCAGCGGGCAACCGATCGCCAGGTAGGGGGCCAGCACCGAGACGTCCCGGTTGATCCGCCCGACTTCCTCCCACAGCTCAGCGTTATCCGACAGAGCCAGGAACTTGCCACCCTCGGCCTCGATGCCGATGTCCGCGAAGTAGGCCAGACCGGCGATGCCGCTGCCCATGGCGTAGTAGGCCATCATGCGCTCTTCCTGTGGCGTGGGCGGCCGTGTGCTCCAGCGATGACCGCTGTTGGCCGTGGCCCAGATCACCGCGATGAGCGGATGCGGCGCGCAGGCGTCGCGAGCCACGGCCAGCGAGCATGGCACGCGCTCGAGTTGCTCGGCCGAAATGGGCACATACGGGTCGGTGGCCGTCAGATCGCCCAACTGGCCGTACACGTACCAGTTGGCAGGCTTATACGTGTTGTTCAAGAGCACCAGGTTGAGCGCGGCCGGATCGGCTGTTCGCTGCTGGCGAATGATGGGGATGACGGCCGACATGGCGTGCACACCGAGCCGATCCAGCAGCGGGAGTGTCTTGATCTTCAGCGCGTCATGCCCGTCGGGCTCGTCCATGTTGTAGTAGTACAACCGCCCGCTCTGCTCGGGCGTATGCGGCCGGCCCACGCCGGGACTGCCCACCTGGATGTAGTTGAGCCCCAGCTCGTGCAGCACGTCGAGCGAGGAGTGGGCCACGTACGTGTTGATGCCGTGTGCTTTCGCTTCCTCGGCTTCCTCTTTGCTGAGCGAGCCGAACAGCGCGATGGCGAAGTAGTGATCCCATGCTCGGATGGGTTGAACGATCCGATCGCCGCCGGCGAGCGAGATTTCGACCAGGTGATACGAGCCTGTTTCCCATGCCGGCGACAAGGGCACCTCCAGCAGCGATAGACCGCTGCCGAACGGTCCGTCGATGCGCCGGACGTTCGACGCCATTCGCCCATCCAGCACCACCTCGCGGACCTCGGGCACATCCCGGCTGTCGAGAGCGCGGAGATAGATGTAGACGCGGTCGATGCCGGACGAAAAAGCGATGCCTTCCGCCCGCACGCGCCGTGTGCTCAACGGGACAGTAACGTCAAACGGCTTGCCTGAATCGGGCTGAAACGTCAGTCGCACGTCGGTCCGCGGCAACGATCGGGGACGCACGATGCACTCCGTCCAGCCGCCGGCCGCAACCATTTCCGGCTCAACCCAGTGATAGATGACAGGCCCGGCTTTCTCGGCCGTGGTGGTCACCTCACCGACGGGTTTACCGTCCACGTGCGTCAGTTGCAGTCGCACGGCGGCGGTCGCGGCGTTCCGCAGGATTACATGCAGGCTGCCCGCGGGATGAAAATGTGTGGGGTAAAACTGCTCGTCGTGCTTCCAGCCTTCTTTCCAGACGAAGTCCTGCCAGACCTGCTTTTTCGCGAAAGGATTCGCATCAGGGCGCCACATGGCATCGACGGTCTGCCATTCGCCGAGTGCTGCGGCGGTTGAGAACAACACGACTGCTGCGGAACTTGTCAGATACTTCATCATCACGGCCACTGCGCTTTGGTGGAGCCATCGGGTTTGAATGTGTAGATCTTGGGATCGCCTTCGGTGGTCACACCGATCTCGACCAACTTCTTGCCGTCCGCGTTGTTGGTGATGAGGACGCCTTCGCCTTCGGTGGTCACGGCAATCCGTACCAGGTCGCGGCCGCGGCTGTTGCCCGTGGTGATCGTGCCCTCGCCGTTTTTGGTCACTCCCAGCGAAACGATCTTGTTTTCCTTCGCATCCAGCGTGGTGACCGTCCCCGTACCGCCGGCCGTCATGCCCAGCACGACCGCCGGCTTGCCATCGGCCGAGACGATCTCGATGCGATGGGCCCGGATGAGGTTGGCCACGTCCGTGCCGCCCGTTGTGGCCTGCCCCATGATCAAGGCACCTACGCCGGCCAGGAGCATGCTCGCGACGGCGAGTTTCAGCGTGCGGTTCTGACGTTCGAGTTTTTCAATCCGTTGTTCGAGAGTCATTCGGTCCTCCGTGCAACTGGAAGAAGACGGGATCGAAGCCGGCCCGACCGACGCTGGCGGGCCGGTCGCGCCGACGCTACATCAGACGGCGACCGGTTGCAAGTATGGCCGATCGTTCGCGCCGCTGCAGTCGCGACTATAATGAGCGGTCGTGGCGAATGAACAAATTCTCAAGGTTTGGATCGAGCCGGGCTGCATCGTCTGTGATGCCTGCCAGACCACCTGCCCGGAAGTTTTCGAGGTGCAGGCGGAATCCTGCGTGATTCGGCCTGAAGCGCTGGTGGCCGAGTTCCTCCGCGATAAAACGGACGCGATTCGGCTGGCGGCCGAGGAGTGTCCGGTCGAAGTGATTCGATTCGAGACAGGCCCCGCGCAAGGCTGACTCGCGACGTTCGACAATCGGACCAATTCGCTCCCATTTGGCACGCTTTCAGGACAATGTGCGATCTGCCCGCAAGCCCGGGCGATATCGCCCAGCACGCGGTCTGCGACGGAGCCTCCGGGCGCGCTGAACCGGCTGAAATCAGGCCCGGCAGGCCGTCTCCCTTGACGTGCGCGACTGGCACCGGTATTGCATTATGTTTTGCAGCCTCTCGGGGGCCGGGGTTCAGCTTCCAGGGGGCGAAAATAACCGTGCTCTAGCGAGAAGGAGAAAAATCGCATGGCAGTTACGAAGGTATGGCTCGAGCAGTCCGACTGCATTTCGTGTGAAGCGTGCGAGTCGAATTGCCCGGAAGTGTTTTCGATGGGCGACGGCGAGTGCAAGATTAAGGATGAGGCCAATGATCCGGCCTATCTCGCCCCCTTGAGCGACAAGATCAAGGAAGCGGCCGCGGCCTGCCCGGTTGAGTGCATCAAGTTCGAGGAAGCCTGAGCTCGCCTCGTCTGACAAGCCGCAGGCCTCGAGTGTCGGCGGCACCTACGCGTGACATATACACAGAGCCGGTTTCTGCGAAACCGGTGAACGCTGACCGGATGTGTTCTGCGTCGGACGCTCACCAGATTCACAGAAGTCGGCTCTGACGCATTTTTATGGCATCGCTGTTCGTTTTCTGTCGATACTTGATCCGGGCCGGCCAGCGGGTAAGTTGTCGGCGTGTCACGCGACGCTCATTCCAAACCCCGCAGTCCGCGCTTTCGCAGTCCGACGCCGCCGTCTTACGATGACGGGACGCCCATACCGGCCGAATGGGGTTTGCGCTGTCCGGCATGCGACTACAATCTCACCGGTCTATCCACGCGGCGCTGTCCTGAATGCGGTCGCATCTTCGATCCTCACGCGATCTGGGTGGCAAACAAGCACCGGGAGGCGGGCGTGGGAGCGCACGCTCCTGCGCAGGTCGTGTACGGCGTGACGATGTTGGCGCTCCTGGTGCTGTTGCCTGTGTTTCGAGACCGACTCTGGTCGCTGGTGCCGCTGGGGGTGTTGCCGGCCTGTGAACTGGCGGCGTTGTTCTTCAATTTTCGGCTCGCCGCGAGCCGGCCGTTTATCGTCGGTCTCGTGCTGGCCGTTTGTTTTTTCGTTCGGTTCTGCTGACGCCGCCGTATTCCTGATGCCCCCAATCCGAATCAAGACCTACGAGCGGCAACTGCATCTTTCGATCACCATTTTGGCCGTCTGGCGGGCAGCGTCCTCGGTGCCGAGGGATCGGATGACGGTCTGAAGATCGGCTTTCATCCGGGCCTGCCGCTCCGGACTGCCGAGGATCGCGAGCGCTTCGTCCACGATCGGACGGACCGACGTGTAATAGGGCATGAACTCGGGCACGATTCGCCGACCGGCCAGGATGTTGACCAGTGACAGATGAGGTGTGGTGATTAACCAGCGGCCCACCAGCCGATAGCCCCACTTGGAGCCGTTGTACATCACGATCATGGGCACACCGTGCCAGGCCACCTCCAGCGTGGCCGTACCCGACGCGCACAGAGCAAAGTCCGCGGCCGAGAGCACATCGGCGTTGCGGCCCACTTCCAGCCGCCATCGAACGGGGGCTCCTTCCAGGGCGGCGCGGATCATGGTCGCCGACGCCTCGTTGGCTGCCGCAAAGACGAAGCCAGCCGACGGATATGACTCGGCGATGGCTCGGGCGGCCTCGATTTGGCCGGGCAAGACCTCTTCGACCACGTGTCGCCGCGAGCCCGGCAGGCAGGCCACCAGCGGCCGGCCCAACGCGCGAAGCTGCTCCACGCTTTCGGTGGAACTTGACTCCCGGCTCAACTGCGTGATGAGCGGGTGGCCGACAAAGCGAGCGTCCACGCCGCGCTGGCGGAAGTACGCTTCTTCGAACGGCAGGATCACCGCCATCTGATCCACGCGGCGGCGGAGCTTGCGGATTCGCCAAGGCGCCCACGCCCACAATTGTGGGGCGATGTAATACAGCACCGGACAGCCCGCCGCCCGAATGTGCCTGGCCATGGGCAGATGCAAGGCGGGGGAGTCCACCACGATGGCCAAGTCCGGCCGTTGTTCCCGGACGAGTTGGCCGACCCGCCGGACCAGCCGAAACGCGTGTCCGGCCAGTCGAACCGCCCCCACGAGCATGGTGGCCCGGGCGGTGAAATCCTCGATGGACTCGCAGCCGGCCTTCTGCATGCCGGGGCCGGCCACGCCGAAGAAGCTCGCGTCCGGCCGCTCGGCTCGGATGGCGTGGATCAGCTCGGCGGCGTGGCGGTCGCCGCTCAGTTCGGCCGCCGAGATGAAGATCCGCAGCGGTCGCGAGGCGGTGCCGGCCACGTTGTTCGTCGGTTGGGTGTCTGTCTCAGCCACGCCGCGGACTCTACCGCCCGCAGCGGCCAGAGGCAACTGGGCAAGGGAGCGGTCGAAACGCCGGCGCGTCTGTCCCGGAGGGGCCCTGGTGGGCCGGGCGCTTCCGAGCCCCGGGGCGTGGGACATGACGCTGACGCACCCACGAGGTAACTTCCGACGCTTGGCAAGTAGCCGGTTGTTCGGTTATGATACCCGATTCCCGTATCGCCCGGGCCGAGGCATTGAGTCGGCGGGTGAGCTCGTCACGGTGGCGAGTGTGGGACCATTCAGCGCGGGCGGGCCGCGCGACCGGCGGTTCAGAGGGGCGACGCTCTCGCCGGAGTCAGACTGTCGTCAGTGGAGGTGTCGTTTGGCATCCGAGTTAGTCAAGAATCTGATCGAGTCCGGCGTTCATTTCGGTCATCGCGCGAGCCGGTGGAATCCCAAGATGCGGCCGTACATCTTCGGGAAGCGCAACCTCATCCACATCATCGACATCCGCGAGACCGTCAAGGGCCTGCTGCGGGCCCGGAAGTTCCTGGCCCAGGTCGCCGCCAAGGGCGATGACGTGTTGTTCGTGGGCACCAAGCGCCAGGCTCGGGCGGCGGTGATCAAGGCCGCCGAACGGACCAACATGCATTACGTGGCCGAGCGCTGGCTCGGTGGCACGCTGACCAACTTCCGTACCATCCGCTCGCGGCTGGCCCGCCTCGAAGAGCTGGAAGCCATCGAGCAGGAGGGCATGAGCAACTACAGCAAGAAGATGGTCTCCACGCTCACCCGCGAGCGCCGCAAGATCAAGCGGAACCTCGACGGCATCCGCAAGATGTCCAAGCTGCCCGGCGCGCTGGTCATCATCGACATCAAGCGCGAGCACATTGCGGCCCGTGAAGCCCGCAAACTGGGGATTCCGGTGGTCGCCCTGATCGACACGGATTCCGATCCGGATACCTGCGACATTCCGATTCCGGGCAACGATGACGCGATGCGGGCCATCGAGCTGATCTGCGATTCGATCGCCGAGGCGATCCTGGAAGGCTTGCGGGCACGGCCCAAAGAGGAGCCGGCGGCCCAGGCGCCGCGTCCGCAGCGGCGGTCGAGCCGGGCCACGGCCCGGGCCAGCGAGCAGCCCGAGTCGCCTGAGCCGGCCGCAAGCGAACAGCAGCCGGCGACGGACAGCGGTTCCGAGGCGGTCGCTTAGGCCGGATCCGCCGCGGGTCCTATGATTCGATGACAGCGTGAAAAGGAGTCTCTAAACCGATGGCGGAAATCACGGCAGAAATGGTCCGGAAGCTTCGGGAGCGCAGCGGGCTTCCGATGATGGATTGCAAGAAGGCGTTGACCGAAACGGGCGGCGACGAAGAGGCCGCGATGGAACTGCTCCGCAAGCGCGGGGCGGCGGCGGCCGAGAAGAAGGCCGGCCGAGCCACCGGCGAAGGCCGCATCGGTGCCTATGTGGACACCGCCAAGGGCGCCGGCGCTCTCGTGGAAGTGCTTTGCGAGACCGCTCCCGTGGCCAACAACCCGCTGTTCCGCGAACTGGCCGACAAGCTCGCCCGCCAGGCGGCGGCGACCGGCACGTCCGATGCGGCGGCGCTGCTCGAAGGCAAGCTGGTGGAAGACCCGAGCATGACCGGCCGCGACCTCCTGCACGACGTGCTCAATCGGCTTCGCGAGAACATCCAGGTCAACCGCGTGGTCTACCGGGCCGGCGGCGGCGTGGCCACCTACGTGCACCACACCGGCAAGATCGGCGTGATCGTGGTCACCGAGCAGGCGACCAGCAACACCGAGCTGCTCAACGACGTCTGCATGCACATTGCGGCCCTCCAGCCCGACGCTCTGACTCGCGAGCAGATCCCGGCCGCGACGGTGGAGAAGGAAAAGGAGATCGCCCGCGAGCAGATTCTCGCTTCCGGCAAGCCCGCGAACATGGTCGAGAAGATCCTCGAGGGCAAGATCAACCGCTGGTACAGCGAGCGCGTCCTGCTCGAGCAGCCGTTCGTCAAGGACGACAAGCAGACGGTGGCCAAGGTGCTCGAGGCTGCCAAGATCAAACTCACCGACTATGTCCGACTGCAGGTCGGATGCTGATCCCCAAAAGGCCGCGAACGCGGCCTTTTTTGTTGCCGAACAGCAAGGTCGGATGACGACAATAGCTCCGAACGGCGAATGACGAAACCCGAGTGGCGAATGACGAAACTCGAATGACGAATGACGAATTGAAGCCGAGCGTCTCGCGTTCGGGAAGCTGTCATTCGACATTCGGATTTCGTCATTCGTCCTTCGATATCGAGGGAGTGACCAGGTGGCGCAATCGCAATCCAAGTTCCGGCGGATTCAACTGAAGCTTAGTGGTGAAGGACTGGCCGGCCCGGGCGGCTCCGGGATCGGCGACGAGGCCCTGCAGCGCGTGGCCGGCGAAGTCAAGAGCGTCCACGAGCTGGGCGTGCAGATCGCGGTGACCATCGGAGGCGGCAACATCCTGCGGGGCGGGACGTTTGCCAGCCAGTCGCGCATCCCCGAGGCCACCGCACACTACATGGGCATGCTGGCCACGGTGATGAACGCCCTGGCTTTGCAGGAGATGCTCGAGTCCATGGGCGTGAACACGCGCGTAATGTCTTCCATCACCATCGCTTCGGTCGCCGAGCCCTTCGTGCGCCGCCGGTGCCTGCGACATCTGGAGAAAGGCCGCGTGGTGATTCTGGCCGCCGGTACGGGACGTCCTTTTGTCACCACGGATACCGCCGCCGCTTTGTCCGCCGCCGAGATTGGAGCCGACGCACTGTTCAAGGCCACGCAGGTGGATGGCGTTTACAGCGCCGACCCGAAGAAGAACCCGGAGGCGGAGTTCTATCCCACCCTCAGCTACGACCGCGTCATCAACGAGCGTCTCAAGGTCATGGACTTGAGCGCCGTGGACATGTGCCAGCGCAACAACATTCCCATCGTCGTGTTCAACCTGCACAAGCCCGGCAACATGAAGCGCATCGTCCTGGGCGAGCCGGTCGGGACCGTGATCGGGAAGTGAACAGCCACCGGCGGTACCGTTCGCCTCCACGGGGTTTGAAGGGGCGGTCGAAGCCCAGCCTGGCTGCTATACTGTCGCCGCAACGCCTGGAATCCGGTCTGCGTGGAGCCCACTATGGTCCCCGTCGCGGCTGAGCATCAGAATCGAACGCTCTTCGGTCATCCCACCGGTCTGTTCACGCTCTTCTTCGCCGAGATGTGGGAGCGTTTCAGCTTCTACGGCATGCGAGCCCTGCTGCTGCTGTACATGCTGAAGGGCTTCCTGCAGTTCTCCGACAGCAAGGCGTATGCCATCTATGGAGCCTACGGAACGCTGGTCTACGCCGCGCCGTTCATCGGCGGTTTGCTCGCCGACCGGGTGCTGGGGCCGCGGCGGGCGGTCATTCTGGGCGGGCTGCTCATGGCCGGCGGCCATCTGCTCATGGCCGTTCAGCATCAGGCTGCTTTCTTCCTGGCCCTGGCGCTGCTGATCAGCGGCAACGGCTTCTTCAAGCCCAACATCTCGACCATCGTGGGCGAGTTGTATCCGCAGGGGAGTCCCAAGAAGGACGCCGGCTTCACCATCTTCTATATGGGCATCAATCTCGGGGCCGCCTTGTCGCCCATGCTGTGCGCGTATCTCGCCCATCGCTACGGCTGGGAGGCGGGCTTCGGTCTGGCCACCGCGGGCATGCTCATCGGCGTGGCCATTTTCGCCGCTCCCACGCGACTCACGCAGATCCTGATTTTCATCGGCGCGCTCGGCGGATGCGTCTTGCTTCCGCTGAGTTCGGGCAGCCCCGTGCAGATGGCGTTCCGCATCTTTCTCACCATCGTGCTGGCCGGGGCGGGCACCGCCGCCATCGTTGCGCTCGGACGCGGTGGCCTGTCCAAGCAGGTGGGGCGGGCCCGCGATCCCGAACGCCTGCGAGTCCGCCTGGGCGGCGTCCTTCGCCTCGACGTCTCCGTTTACCTCATCGTGCTGGCCTGCGTCCCGCTGATCGCCGGACTGCTGTACTACACGCACGTCATCAAGTGGGTGCTCTATCCTGCCGGCGCCGTCGCGGTGGTCTACGTCTTCCACCAAGCCGTTCGCTGCGATCCAATCGATCGCCACCGCCTCTTCGTCATCATGATCCTGCTGGTGTTTTCGACGCTGTTTTGGGCGTTCTTCGAGCAGGCGGGGAGCTCGGTGAACAACTTCACCGATCGCAACGTCGATCGAGTTCTCGAGGCGCGGACGGTGAGCGCGGCCGACGTGGGGACCACGCTTCGGTTTCGAATCGCGCCGGCTCCCTCGGACCCCGAGGTCGCCCGACTTCCGCTGCTGACGCAGGAACAACTGGGCTATGAATTGTCGGGCCAGCCCTTTACGCTCACGCATCTCGAGCGCCTGCGATCCGAGGCCACGAGCTCCTCCCAGTCGAGCGACCGAGTTCTCGACTGGCCTGTGGACGAGAGCCACATCGGCATGGGGGTCGGCGGCGCCGAAATTCCCACCGCCGAATTCCAGGCTGTCAACCCGCTGTTCATTCTCCTGTTCGGACTGGCGTTCACGTCCTTGTGGGTGTTCCTGGGCAAACGCGGCCTGGAGCCGAGCACACCCGTAAAGTTCTCGCTCGGCCTGCTGCAGTTGGCCTTGGGGTTCACGCTGATGTGGTATGGAGCCCGCCACGCCAGCGACCGAGGCATGGTCGGCGTCGTCTGGCTGATTCTGGGCTACCTCTTCCAGACCACCGGCGAGTTATGCATCTCTCCGGTCGGCCTCTCGATGGTGACGAACCTGTCGCCCCGGCGGATGGTAAGCACGATGATGGGCGTCTGGTTCCTGGGGTCCGCCTTCTCACATTTCCTGGGTGGCCAGATCGCCAAGCTGACGGCCTTTGTCCACGAAGGAGAAGGCACCCTCACCGTTCCCCCGCCCGCCCAGACACTCAATCTGTACGCGGACGTTTTCGGGCTCATCGCCATCGCGGCGTTCGTCTGTGCGCTGATCTGCCTGGCGCTCTCGCCGCTGCTGACTCGCTGGATGCACCTGGACCTGGCCGGCGAGCCGGCCCAGGCGGCGTGAGAAGCCCCCACACGTGTTGGGGGGCGGGCATCTTGCCCATCTCAGAAAGCGGGTAAGACAATCAAAATCCCGTATCACTACCGCAAAGCCATATCCCGAAAACGGGCATGCCCTGCACAATAAAGGAGCATGCTCGGCTTGGACTTGGGGTTTCTTCGATCCCACAGAGTGAATTCACCCAATCCGCGTAAATCCACTCCGCTCAGCTTCGGCTTTTACCCCACATTCGAGCGATAGTTATGCGTTGAAAAACCGATGAACATTCTTGCAGAGCAGGGCGCGGGGGGTGTTCCATGTCCATCCACCACACCGTGCGACCGCTGTCTTGGCGCGCTCAACGCCGCCCATGTTCTGGGACCTTGGAAGCCTGTGTTGGCCGTCCGAGCGAGGTGTGCGGATCGGCTGAGATCGCTATCAGGAGTGTGAATGTTCAAGACTCTGAAACTAGCAGCGAAAATCGGACTCGGGTTCGGGACGATGATCGTTTTGGCCATGGTGTTGTCCGGCTTCAGTTGGTCGGGCATGAACGGGATCGCCCGTCGCCTCGAACTGGAAAGCCGGACCGCTGACTGCAGCAAGCAGCTCGACCTGTGCGCACGATACCGGCACGAGGCGGCAACCGGCGCGCGGGACGCCGACGGAAAGACTGCGGCGGACAAGTTCCGAGAATCCTACACCTCATTCAAGACGCAGCTCGAGCAACTGGAGGCTCAGACCGGACTGAAGTCGTCCGATCGCGCTCTGATCAATGCGGCCAAGACGAAGGGAGGCGCCTACGCCGCGGCCTTCGAGCGACTGGTGGAAGCCGGGCGGGTCAAGCAGGAAGCCTTCGCCGCCTGGGCAAGAACCGGTGACACCGTGACCAGGACGCTCCGCGAAGTGCTCGAGAAAAAGATCGCCCCGGGCCTGGCTCGGGCGGAGGAATCGAACGACGCCGCCGAGATGGCCAGGTGGGCCCGGATCAACCGAGTGCTCAACGAGGAGTTTGTGGCTCAATTCCTCCTGCTTCGGGTGCGGGGCGTCTACCTGATCGCGACCAATGCGGACGAACAGTACACGCACTTGCGCGAGCAATTGGACGTGACGCGCCAGGGACTGACGAAATGGACACAGTTGGTAGGCGAAGATCCGGAACTCGCCGACGTGGCCCGGAGCCTGGCCCGGAACATTGACGAGTATGAGGCGGCGGGCGAGCGATATCGCCGCGGCATCCTGGAGGATCGCGCCAGCGTCGCGGAGATGCAGGCCATCGGCAACGATCTGGACGCAACCTTCAAGGAACTCTCGGCATCCATCACGCAGGCGGTCAAGCGCGAAGCGCTGACGACCAAGACGATCACGCTGGCCGTCACGTTCGGCGTACTGATCCTGGGCGTCGTCCTGTCGATGCTGATCACACGCAGCATCGTCAAGCCGATCAACCGGATCATCACCAGTCTCAACGAGGGAGCCGACCAGGTGAGCGCGGCGGCGACTCAGATCGCCGGCGCGTCGCAGTCGCTGGCCAACGGAGCCACCGAACAGGCCGCTTCGCTCGAAGAGACCAGCAGCGCCCTGCAGGAGGTCTCGGCCATGACCCGCACGAACGCGGCCAATGCCGGCAAGGCCAACGAACTCTCCGGGCAGGCCAGCAAGGCGGCTGCCGAGGGCGATCGGACGGTCAGCGAACTGAACGCGGCCATGTCCGCGATCAGCAGTTCGTCGGAGAAGATCAGTCGGATCATCAAGGTCATCGAGGAGATCGCGTTTCAGACCAACCTGCTGGCTCTCAATGCGGCGGTCGAAGCGGCGCGAGCCGGCGAACACGGCAAGGGCTTCGGCGTCGTGGCGGACGAGGTCCGCAACCTGGCCCAACGGGCGGCTCAGGCGGCCCGCGAAACCACCGGCCTCATCGAAGACTCGGTGCGGCGAGTCAAGGAAGGCACGCAGGTGGCGGACAACGTGGGCAAGTCGCTGGGGGCGATTGTCGCCGACGTCGCCAAGGTGACCGAGCTCATCAATAACATCGCGCGGGCGTCCGAGGAACAGGCCCAGGGCGTCGATCAGGTGGCCGCGGCCGTTGCTCAGATGGATCAGGTCACACAGAAGAACGCATCGGTGGCCGAGGAATCGGCGTCCGCCGCCGAGGAACTCGCCAGCCAGGCCGAGAGCGTCAAGAGCATGATCAACGAGATTGTCACGTTGATTGGCGGGGTTCGAGCGACCACGGCTCCGGCTCACACCGACGTCAAACAGACCCGGCTATCGGCACCGAAGCCGCAGGTTGCAGCAACTCCTGCCTCGGCGAAAACCGCCTTCGTGCCGCACACGAAGACGCCGGCCGGCAACGTCATGACCATGGATTTGGACATGGACGTGAGCCAGGATGCCGACCTGAAGGACTTCTGAAGATAGCTCTCGGCCATCAAGAATCGACCGACATCCGGCGATGCTATGACGCCCAGCCCCCGGCAAGAGCCTGCCGGGGGCTTTTTGTTCATCCGGGCCCGCATCGCACGTGGGCCTGTGTTACGGCGTGACAAATTTCACGCACACAGGGGTGGGGACCGGCACGGGCGATCCCGCGGGCTCGAGCCGGCCCGATTCCGACGCGATGCGGAATACCTGAAGCGTGTCCGACTTCTGGTTGGCCGCGATGAGCCACTGGCCGGCGGGATCGATGCCGAAGTTGCGAGGCGTTGCGCCGCTCGTGGATTGATGGCCGGCGGCGGTCAGCCGGCCGGTGGTCGGGTCGATGGTGAAGATGGCGATGCTGTCGTGGCCCCGGTTCGAACAGTACAGGAACTTGCCCGACGGATGCACGAGGATCTCGGCTGTCGTGTTGGGCTCCCGCCAATCTTCGGGAAGCGTGCCGATTACCTGCAGCTCGCTCAGCGTGCCGCGCTCGGCGTCGTACTTGAACGCGGTCACGGTACAACCCATCTCGTTGTTGACGTAGACATAGCGACCGCTCGGATGGAACGCCAAGTGTCGCGGGCCTGCGGCCGGGGCCACATGAGCCGACGGCGGATCATGCGGCCCGAGTGTGCCTTTCGACGCGTCGAAGCGGTAGATGAAGATGCGATCCAGACCCAGATCGGCGACGAAAGCAAAACGGCCCGCGGCATCGAGATGGACCGAGTGGGCGTGGGGCCCTTGCTGCCGTTTGGGGTCGGGGCCCGAGCCTTCGTGCTGAACCACCGAACGTGGCTCGGCCAATGAGCCGTCGGACGCGATGGGCAGCACGGCCGCACTGCCGGACGAGTAGTTGGCAACCAGTACGTGTCGGCCACTCGGATCGACGCACAGGTGACACGGTCCGCGCCCGCCGGACGGCTGACGATTCAGCAGTTCGAGCTTACCCGTGGCGGCGTCCACCGCAAACGCGCTCACTCCTCCGTTCGCGTCCAGCTCGCCCACGGCGTACAGACGGCGATTGCCCGGCCCCAACGCCAGAAACGACGGGTTCGCTGTTTTCGCGGCCAGACCTTTCGGCTCCAATGCGCCCGAGACGCGGTCCAGTTCAAACAGGTAGATGCCCTCACTGGCCCCCGATGTGTACGTTCCGACGTAAACGCGGTATTTCCGCTCAGCCGGCGGTGGTGTCACATGCTCCTCCCGGTTCGCGCGTACAGTCTGGCCTTGCATGGCCGAGGTGAGCAGTGCGCACGAGATGATACCCATCACGCCGGCCGATCCTGACGGGGCACGTTTCATGCTGGAGCCTCCTTGGTGGATGAGACGGCCAGCATACAAGGAGAACGCTGCCCGGAGAAGTCGCCTGCCCCGAGAAGCCGGCCGGCGTTCCCCCTTCGAGGAAGTGCCGACCCTACAATCTGGGGACGGACCAGCGTCGGTGCACGATGGATTTGCTGCAGCCCACCGAGAACGGATTGTACTGCGAGCCGGGCGATTTCTACGTCGATCCCTGGCGGCCAGTGGAACGTGCGGTAATCACGCATGCTCACAGCGATCATGCCCGCAGCGGCAGCCGATCCTACCTGACCGCCTTGCCGGGCGTCGCCTTGCTACGGGAGCGATTGGGGCGGGACGCGAGCATTCGGGGGCTGCCGTACGGCGAATCCGTGGACATGAACGGCGTTCGCGTATCGCTGCATCCGGCCGGCCATCTACTCGGCTCGGCTCAGGTCCGCATCGAGCATCACGGCGAGGTGTGGGTGGTCAGCGGCGACTACAAGCTGCAGGCCGATCCGACCTGCGAGCCGTTCGAACCCGTTAAATGCCACGTGTTTCTGACCGAGTCCACATTCGGGCTCCCGATCTATCGCTGGCCCGCCCCCGAACGTGTGTTCGCCGAGATCAACGCGTGGTGGGCCGGCAATCAGCAGAACCAGCGAACTTCGATCCTCTTTGCGTATGCTCTCGGCAAGGCGCAGCGGCTGCTTGCGGGCGTCGACGCGGGGCTGGGGCCGATTGTGGTGCACGGAGCGGTGGCGAGGCTGGTCCCGGCGTACACGTCGGCGGGCGTGCAACTGCCCGAGGTCTATCAAGCCGAGCCGCAGTGGATTCAGGCGGTGCGCGGCCGGGGATTGGTGATCGCGCCGCCGTCCGCCATCGGGCATCCCTGGCTGCGCAAGTTCGGCCCGGCATCGACGGCGTTCGCGTCCGGCTGGATGCAGGTGCGCGGCGCCCGACGGTGGCGGAGTCTGGATCGAGGGTTCATCCTGTCGGATCACACCGACTGGGATGGTCTGATCTGTGCCGTGCACGACTGCGGGGCGGAGCGCGTGGGTGTGACGCACGGATTTGCCGCTCCGTTCGCACGCTGGCTGAACGAGCAGGGGCACGCCAGCTGGGTGGTGCCCACGCACTACGAGCCACAGGACGAGGAAGAGGCCGAGGTGCTGCCGTCGACGGCAGCACTGGAGTCTGCGTCGCCAGGGGCAGCGCCGCTGGAATCAGCGTCTGGCGTGGACATTGCCGTCGCGACAACAGAAGGCGGACGCGAGTAGCGCCATGCAGCGATTCACGAACATGTACTTCGAGCTCGACGCCACCAATCGCACGGGTGAGAAGGTCGAGATTCTCGAACGCTATTTCGTCGAAGCGCCGCCTCGCGACGCCGCGTGGGCTTTGCTGCTCTTTTCAGGCCAGAAGCTGATGCGAGCCACGTCGACGCGATACCTGCGCGAGTGGGTTTCGCAGGAGACGGGTTACCCGCCGTGGCTGGTGGACGAGTCGTATCACGTGGTGGGCGATTTATCCGAGACGTTGGCCTTGCTCCTGCCCGATCGCGGACACGGTACGCAACGGCCGCTTCACGAGCTGGTCGAGCACTTCCTGTTACCTCTATCCCGCCGGTCTGATGCTCTGCGCCGGGATCTGATCGTGGAGGCCTGGCGCGAGTTGGATGCTCACCAGCGCTTCATCTTCCACAAGTTTTTGTCGGGCAGTTTTCGCGTGGGCGTTTCACGGCAACTGATCACGCGGGCGCTTGCCGGCGTGTCGGGCCTGCCCGCGAGTGTGATCGCCAGCCGGCTGGCCGGAGGCATCGAGCCCACGGAAGCGTACTACGAGCGACTGCTCGCTCATGACGAGGGCGAGGTGCAGGACTATCGACCCTATCCGTTCTTTCTCGCCCATCCGTTCGAGGGATCGCTGGAATCGCTCGGCGATTTGGACGGCTGGCAGATCGAGTACAAGTGGGACGGCATTCGTTCGCAATTGATCCATCGGCGGACGCGCACGTTGGTCTATTCGCGCGGCGAGGAGAACATCACCGACGCGTTCCCCGAAGTGCGCGAGGCGGGAGCGGCGTTGCCGGACGGCACGGTCCTGGACGGCGAGGTCCTGGCCTGGGAGGACGATCGACCCCTGCCGTTCGCTTTGCTTCAGCGGCGGCTCAACCGTAAGCACGAGCAGCCGCGGCTGTTTGCCGAGATTCCTGTCGTGTTCATGGCCTACGACCTGCTCGAACTGAACGGGCAGGATATTCGCGAACGACCGTTGGCCGAGCGGCGGGCGGAACTCGAGGCGCTGGTATCACAGATGGGGGATTCGACGCGCCTTAAGCTGTCGCCCATTGTGCGAGCGACACGTTGGGACGACATCGAGCGCTTGCGGCAGGAAAGCCGCGGCATGGGCGTCGAGGGCGTGATGATCAAAGGCAAGGCGTCGGCGTACGGCGTGGCCCGGCCGCGGGGGGGCTGGTGGAAGTACAAGGTGGACCCGCACGAGATCGACGCGGTGCTGATCGCCGCCCAGCCGGGCAGCGGCAAGCGGGCCAATCTGTTCACGGATTACACGTTCGGCGTGTGGCGGGACGAGGAGCTCGTACCCGTGGCCAAGGCCTACAGCGGATTGACCGACGATGAAATTCGCGAGATCGATCGATTTGTCCGCCGCCATACATTGGCCAAGCACGGCCCGGTGCGCGTGGTTCAGCCGGTCCTCGTGTTTCAACTCGCGTTCGAGCGGGTGCAGGAGTCCACGCGACACAAGGCCGGTTTGGCCCTGCGTTTTCCGCGCATCGCCCGCTGGCGGCGGGACAAAACCGCCGCCGAGGCGGACACCGTCGAGTCGTTGCGCTCGCTGCTGAACGCGGAGGCGGTGGGGACGTAGGTCGTGGTCCGTGGTCCGTGGTCAGGTCCGTGGTCCGTTTGTCAGTTGTTGAGCGCCGTCGTTTGCACCCTGCGGTACGAATGCCCGATTCGCCACCAACATCAGACGCCCCATTACTACCACTGACCAAAGGACCAAAGACCCGACCACTGACCACTGACTACTGGCTATTGACTACTGACTATGACCCCTCACACCTCCGAACATCCCGGTCACTGGCCCTCCGATCGCCTGCGACCTGCTCTGCAGTGGTTCGCCGCGCGGGGTTGGTCGCCGTTCGATTACCAGTGGGAGACCTGGCACGCTTACCTTTCGGGCAAGTCTGGCCTCGTGCATGCCCCGACTGGCATGGGCAAGACGTACGCCGCGTGGATGGGCCCGTTGGTCGAGAGCCGGGCGGAATCGACAGCAGCATCGCGCGGCCGGCCGGCATGCGCGGGGTTGGAAGTATTGTGGATCACGCCGCTGCGGGCGCTGGCGAATGATATCGCCGCTGCCCTGCAACGGCCGGTGGGGGAGATGGGCATACCGTGGACCGTCGAGGTCCGCACGGGCGACACGTCGCAGGCTGTCCGCCGGCGGCAACGCGAACGGCTGCCATCCGCTCTGGTCACCACCCCGGAAAGTTTGTCGCTCATCTTGTCCTATCCAGACAGCACCGACCGACTGCAAAACCTGCGCTGCGTGGTGGTGGACGAATGGCACGAGTTGATGGGCACCAAACGCGGTGTGCAGACGGAACTCGCGCTGGCACGCTTGCGCGGGATCGCACCGGGCATGCGGACGTGGGGCCTCTCAGCGACGGTCGGCAATCTTGATGAAGCCTTGCGCGTGCTTCTGGGGGAGACGACTGACAACAGAACTTGTAAGAGAGACGCACCCACCGGACGCCTGATTCGAGGACCGGCGAGCAAGCCCGTCGAGATCGTGACGCTCCTGCCCGAATCCGTGGAGCGCTTTCCGTGGGCGGGTCACATCGGGCTCCAACTCCTGCCCGCCGTGCTCGAACGGCTGGAACAGGCGCGGACAACGCTGTTGTTTACCAACACTCGGTCGCAGGCCGAGGTATGGTTCCAGCAGATCCAGCGGGCCCGGCCCGACTGGCTCGGCCAGATCACCGTTCATCACGGCTCGATCGACCGGCAACTGCGGACGCGCGTCGAAGCCATGGCCCGGGCCGGCACCATCCGGTGCGTGGTATGCACGTCCAGCCTCGATTTAGGCGTGGACTTCGCGCCGGTGGACCAGGTGATCCAGGTCGGCAGTCCCAAGGGGATCGCACGCTTGCTGCAGCGGGCCGGTCGGAGCGGGCATCAGCCCGGCAGGGTGAGCCGTATATATGGCGTCCCGACGCACGCCTTCGAATTGGTGGAATATGCCGCAGCGCGGGACGCCGTCCAGCGGCAGCGACCTGCGGACACGGACTCGTGCATTGAAGCTCGTGTGCCGTTGAAGCAATCGCTCGACGTGCTCGTGCAGCACTTGGTCACGGTGGCGGCGGGCGGCGGCTTTCGCGAGGCCGACCTGCTGGCCGAGGTGCGGCGGACGCACGCGTTTGCGGATTTGACGGATGACCAATGGCGTTGGGCGATGGACTTCGTCAGCCGAGGCGGGCCGACGCTGCGGGCCTACCCGCAGTACATGCGGGTGGCCGAACGCGACGGCCGATTCGTCGTGGCCAACCCGCGCGTGGCCCGGCTGCACCGGATGTCCATCGGCACGATCACCAGCGATGATTCATTGCGGGTGAAGGTGGTCCGCGGTGCGACGCTCGGCACGATCGAAGAGTCGTTCATCGCACGACTCCGGCCGGGCGACCGCTTCGTGTTCTCCGGTCATGTGGTCGAACTGGCGCGCGTGCGTGACATGACCGCGTGGGTGCGTCGTGCGGGCAAAAGCGGCGGGATCGTGCCGCGCTGGCAGGGCGGCCGCATGCCGCTCAGCAGCGAACTGAGCACGGCGGTGCGGCAGAAGCTCACCGAATACATTCGCGGCATCATCGACGGTCCCGAGATGCAAGCCATGGTGCCGCTCCTGGAACTCCAGCGGAAGTGGTCGCGCATCCCCGAGGAAGACGAACTGCTGGTCGAGCAGATTCACACCCGTGAGGGTCACCATACGTACGTGCACAGCTTCGAGGGCCGTCTGGTGCACGAGGGGCTGTCGCTGCTGTTCGCGCACCGGCTGACTCGCCAGGCTCCGCGGTCCATCAGCGTGAGCGCGAACGACTACGGCTTCGAACTGCTCTCGCCTGAGCCGTTGCTTGTGGACGAGTCGTTTTGGCGAGGGCTCACTCATACCACGGGGTTGCTCGAAGACCTGCTCGCCTGCTTGAACGACACCGAACTGGCCCGGCGACAGTTCCGCGATATCGCCCGAATCGCCGGCCTGGTGTTTCCGGGTTACCCCGGAGCGGCCAAGTCGGCCAGGCAGCTCCAGGCGTCCAGCGAGCTGTTCTACGATGTGTTCCGAGAGTTCGATCCGCACAACCTGCTGCTGGATCAGGCGCGGCGCGAAGTGCTGGAACAGCAGCTCGAGTTCGTACGGTTGCGGACGGCCGTGGAGCGGATGGGGCGGTGCCGGCGCGTGGTCGTATGGTGCGAACAGTTGACTCCGCTGGCGTTTCCGATCTGGGCCGACCGGCTCCGGGCGCAAAGCCTCACGTCGGAAAAGTGGTCGGATCGTATTGCGCGGATGATCGTCAGACTCGAGAAGAAGGCGGCTTCTGAGCCGGCGCATAGGGAGAGGCGATCCCAGCGCAACCGGAGGGTCCGTCGTGCAAGTTGAGTGGGGCGGCGAGCAACTCGAACTCTTGCCCGAACGGGCGCTGCATCATCCGCGGGCGTCGACACTGTTCATCGCTGATCCGCATTTCGGCAAAGCGGCATCGTTTCGCCAGCTCGGCGTCCCTGTCCCGGCTGGGACGACGAGTGCCGATCTGGACCGCCTCCAGGCCGTGCTCACTCGGACCGGCGCCCGGCGGCTGATCATCCTGGGGGACTTTCTTCACGCCCGTATGCGCGACGCCCAGCACACACTGGAGGTCATGTCGGACTGGTGGAGCCGCCGGTCCGGGCTGGAGACCATTGTCGTGCGCGGCAACCACGACCGCCGGGCGGGTGATCCGCCGGCGAACTGGGGCATTCGCGTCGAGTCCGAGCCGTTCGACGACGGCCCGTTTCTCTGCTGTCATGAGCCGCGGCAGGTCGCCGGCCGATTCGTGTTGGCCGGCCATTATCATCCGGCCGTCATGCTCGAAGGTCCCGGCCGTTTTAGTATGCGCTTGCCGTGCTTTCGTTTGGGGCCGCGCACTGCCATCCTGCCCGCATTCGGCCGATTCACGGGGGCGAAAGCCTTTCGACCCCGGCCCGGGGAACGTATCTTTGCGGTCGGTCCGAACGAGGTGGTGCAAGTGAAGGTGATGCCCTAATGGTAGAGCGGGCGAGTCTGAGACCCGCCCGCTGTGGAAAGAACAGCAGCAGAACTCCACGGGCTTACCGTTGGCGCCGCATCAACACCGCACCCAACCCGAGCAGCAGGAGAGCGCTGGGCTCGGGCGTCTGCCACACATCGACGCGGTCGATAAGGACCTGGGCGTAGCCGTTGAGGAAGCCATCCACCTGGATGAAGATGGTCTCGTCAGCCTCCACGCAGGGCTGAACCAGTTCCAGCTGGGTCCAATCGCCCCAGTAGGGTTCCGTCCAGATGATGTTGGGCGAGGCGGGATCGGTTCCGCCGAACGGATCCTTGCCCAAACGCACCGTGAGGGCATTCGGCGCCGCGCTGAAATCCCAGTTGGAGCTGAGCATCCGGACCCACGCCTGGATGTGCTTCTCGCCGCCCTCGATGTACTCGTCATGGAATCGCTTGTAGATGCCGAAGCTGCGGCTACCGCCAGATCCTTCCTGCCAGCCGATGATGCCGTCTTTGTCCTCTTCGACTCGCCAAGTCGGATTGTACAGGTCAAACCCGTTGCCATCCGGGTTGCGTATGGTCACGTTGCCGTACGGAGTCCAGCCGTTCAGGTCTCCGTCCGGCAGGAAGTCATCCTCGATGTAGACGATGGCTCCAGGCACCGGAATCGCCCATGTCAGCGCGGGTGCCAGCAGTATCGCTGCCGCTCCCAGTCCCACCAAGAGTTTCATACGTCCTCCTCCTCAAAAGACCAGATGTGGTGCAGTCTTACCCGCCGAGGCGACGCCTCAGACCGGGGTTTCAACCGATCGAGCGATCGGACTCGAATTGCACGCAAACAGCAGGCACGGATACAGATGGGTGCCACCCATGAATGGGCACTGCCATTATGCCCGCCTTGTGGCAGGGTGGCAAGAAAAAAATATCGGTCCTGATTATTTTTGTAATGGTATCCCATTGTCTGTGCAGAAGTTGCGCGATCGACTGGGCGGCCGTTTACAGATGGTCGGTGTCTCGGGATACTGGGGAACATGACCAGCCGATCGCGTCGTGTCCGGGCTTACCTCCACTACCTCAAGCAGCCCATCCGCAACTTCTTGCCGTTGCTGGCGACGTTGGTCGCGCTGCTGTTGCTCGGAAGCATCTGCTTCCATCACGCGCTCCCCGAGCTGGACTACTCGGAAGCCTTGGTGGCCACGTACTTCCTGATCTTCGGCGAGCCGGTGCTCGGCGCCCCCAAACATTGGCTGTTGCAACTGTTTCACATCGTTCTGCCGTTGCTCGGGCTGGTGGTCATCCTGGACGGTATCGTGCGGTTCAGCTATCACATTCTTCGCCGGGACGAGACGGGCCCGGAATGGACCAGTGCCATGTGTAAGACGCTGAATAAACACGTTGTTTTGTGCGGGCTGGGCAAGCTGGGGTTGCGGACGCTCCAGCAGCTGCTCATGCTGGGCGAGCAGGTGGCCGTGCTGGAGAAAGATCCGCAGTGCCCGAACCTGGCGTTTGCTCGCAAGCACGGCGTTCCCGTCCGGATCGGTCACAGCCGCGAGGAGGGTATTTTTGACGACCTCAACATCCGAGCGGCCAAGTCGATCATTTTGTGCACCAACGACGACCTGGCCAATCTGGAGATGGCCCTGGACGCCCGCAAGATTCACCCGGGCATCCGCGTGATCATGCGCATGTTCGACCAGGAACTGGCGGGCCGCCTCCGCGACACCATGGACATACCGCTGACGTTCAGTACGTCGGAGTTGGCGGCGCCGCTGTTTGCGACCAGTTCGTCGGACCATTCCATCATCAACTCGTTCTACATAGGCGATCGACTGATCGTCATCGCCAAGCTGACCATCCGGCCCGATTCGGAACTGGTCGGCAAGGCCGTTCGCGAGCTGGGCCGGGGCGAGCACGTGTTCGTGCTGTCGCACCTGAGCAACGGCAAGCCGGAACTCTTCCCGTCGGCGGAAAATGTCTTCGCTCCGGGCGATGAGATCACCGTGCAGACCGAGCCGGCCACGCTCAAGCGCTTGCACGTGATGAACCGCGACCCACAGGTGCTGTAACAGCTCTCAGCTCTCAGCTGTCAGCCTTCAGGTCTCAAGTCTCGGGTCTCAAGCCTTCTTCCGGTGCCGGTGGTTGAAGCATTGGCCCGGCGGGCCTAGCATGTGAGCGGACATCCCCGCGGTCGGGGTGCGTTCTCCACCGAAGGCGACGAGGTTCAACATGGCCGGTGAAATTGGTCGGCGGCAATTGCTGCGGCAGATCGGCGCAGGCGTGGCGGGCGGCGTGGTTGTGGGACATGCGCTGGGAGACGGCGGCGCGGCCAGCCGGCCCGCCTCGGAGACGGGGGCATCTGGTGCGAGTGCGGCCGTCGGAACGTTGCGCGACTTGCCGACACGGCGGCTGGGACGGGTGGGCATCGAGGTTCCGCCGCTCAGCTTCGGCACGGCGGCGATGGGGCACGCGTTCTATCAGGCCGAGCCGTTCGAGGAAGTCATGAACGCCGCTCTCGACGCCGGCGTGAAGTACGTCGATACCGCCCGCATCTACGACGTGGCCGAAGAACGGCTCAAGCCCATCCTGGCCCGCCGGCGCAAGGAAATATTCCTGGTGACCAAGACCTGGGCCAAGAGCAAGGACGCCTGCCTCAAGTCGCTCGACAAGAGCATGTCGCTCATGGGCGTGGATCAAGTGGACCTGTGCCATATTCACAACGTGGGCGACTACGAGCCGGAAGAAATCCTCGGTAAGGACGGCTGTCTGGCCGCACTGCTGGAGGCGAAGAAGCGCGGGCTCATCCGCTTCATCGGCTGCACGGGCCACTTCAAGCCGCACAAGTTCGCCGCGGTCATCGAGACCGGCGAGATCGACGTGGTCATGTGTGCCATGAACTTCGTCGATTGCCATACCTACAACTTCGAGCAAAAGGTCCTGCCCATTGCCCGCAAGCACAACTGCGGGATCGTGTGCATGAAGGTCTACGGCGGCGTGACCGGCAGTTGGGACGGCTACAAGAAGCGACGCCCGGGCCGGCTCGTGTCCGACGAACATCGTCAGGACGCGTTCGATTACGCGCTGAGCATTCCCGGTTTGGCCACGTGCGTGGTCGGTATCAAGACGCTGGAGGAATTGCGGCTGGCCATCCAGGCCGTGCGAAACTTCAAGCCGCTCGAGGGCGAACGCCGTCGCGCCGTCCTGGCCAAGGGCGCTGAGATGGCCAAGGAGTGGGGACCGCATCTTGGCGACGTGGCCTAGCGCCCCCCGGACAGCCAAGAATCTTTCGCCAGTCCCCAGCCCGCAGTCCCCGGCCCCGGACCAGTCTCCAGCCCCTGCTCCGCCTCACACATTGGGTGGCGGGTACGAAGCGCGGTAGGCCCGAATTGCCAACTCGTTGGCGGTCTTGTCGGGCGTCTGGAGCTCGGGATCCGAGTAGAACTCGAACGAGTTCGGATTGATGTACAGTTTGCGGCCCACGCGGTAGGCGATGTTGGCGGCCATGAGCGGGAAGCTGGCGGACTGGCCGGCCTCGATGGACGCAGACGGATCCTTGCGCGAGCGGATACACGCCGCAAACTCCTGCACGTGAGCGACGGTCAGCGGATCGGGCCCGGCGGCGGATTCACCCGCGGCCACCTCTCGCGAGCCGATGCCGAGGTAGGCCAGATCCTCAATCGGCGATTCCTCCCCGGCGGGCAGAAGGAGCAAACGGCGCCCGCTGAAATAGAGAGTCTTCTCGGTGCCCAGAATCTGCACGCCGCTGCGGGCAGGCAGGGGCCCGGTATGCCCTGTAAGCGGGGGCAGCGCCGCCGGACCGAAGCCGGCGTAGGCGTTGCTGAGCCGAAGCGAGTAGGCGTGCATAAATGTCCCGGTCGGCGAAGCGTATTCGAAGAGCGCTTCCAGCGTGTCGGGTGTCTCGCGGCCATCCGCGAGCCCCTGGTTGCCGCCGAAGGCCACCACGCTGCGCGGCACGCTCACGTTCATGGCCGCGTGGAGCAAATCCTGGAAATGAACGCCCCAGCAGGCCGCTTCGCCGCCGCCGTAATCCCAGCAGTGCTCGGGGTGTGCATAGCGCACTGGATTGAAGGGCCGTTCCGGAGCCGGGCCGAGCCAGCGGTCGTAATCGAGGCTCGGCGGGGGGGCTGCATCCGGTTGGGCGGTGATTGGTTCACTGCGAGCAAACGTCCAGGTCCGCGTCTGGGCGATACGGCCGAGATTGCCCGAGCGGACGATGCCCGCGCCTTCGGCGAACTTACGGGCCGCCCGCTGCTGCAGTCCGACCTGCACGACCCGCGAATACTTGCGGGCGACAAAGACCATCGCCTTGGCCTCGAGCGGCGTCAGACTGACCGGCGGTTCGAGGTAGACGTCCTTGCCGGCCGCGCAGGCGTGGAGCAATTGCGTGGCGTGCCAGTGATCGGGAGTGGCGATGATCACGCCGTTGATGTCCGCGTCGTCGAGCAGGTCGCGGTAGTCGCTGGTCACGCCCGGCCGTCGGCCCTGCAACTGCATCACCCGCTCAGCCGCTGCCGCCGAGCGCTCGGCGTCCACGTCGCACACCAGACTCACGGTCAGGCCGGGCACTTTGGCGGCCGCCTCGAGGAGTTGCAGGCCGCGCCGGCCGCAGCCGATCAGGCCGATGATCACGCGGTCCGACGGCGCGGGCTGCCCGGTCGATTGGGCGAGCGCGGGGCGCAGCACGCCAGCCGCCCCCGCTACGCCGGCGATGGCGGCGCTGGAGCGACCAAGGAATGAGCGACGGCTGAAGGAACCGGACGATCGTGCAAACGCTGTCTGGTCGGCTGTCACGCTGGACTCCTCGTCTCGACACGGCGGGAACCGCTCCCGCAAGCTCGCCAGTTTGGCACCAATCGCTCTTCCCGGCAAGCGGCCGCCATCTTCCAGTGTGCGGTTTCGGGTCACGGCTCAGGCGACGCCGACATTCGATGCCGGCTACTATGTTACGTTCCTCGTTGCGAGCAAGTCGGTTCTTTGGAGCCGTTCGGGCGAACGGATATACTCACGACCATGCACAAGAATTACATCCTGGATGCCAACATCCTGATTCATGACCCCAATTCGATTTTTCAGTTCGCGGACAATACCGTCATCATTCCGGTCGGCGTCATCAGCGAGATCGACCAGTTCAAGAAAGAACGGACGGATCGTGGTTACAGCGCTCGGGCGGTGGTGCGGCTGCTCGACTCGCTCCGCGACGAACGGCATAGCCTGGCTTCCGGTGTGCCGCTGAACAACGGCGGGACGCTCAAAGTCTTTTGCGATCCCGGCCGGGTGTTCGCGTCCAACCATGACGGCGCCGACGTCGAGATCTTGCGAGTCGCGCGGATGGTCCAGGAGGCCGAGCCGGACGTGCCGGTGATCGTCGTCACCAAGGATATCAACCTTCGCATCCGTGCCGACGCGGTGGGCGTGCGGGCCGAAGACTACGAGAGCGACCGCGTGGCGCTGGCCGACCTGTACAGCGGGCAGGTGGAGGTGGCGGCCTCGGCGGAACAGATCACTCAGTTCCATCAGGCCGGCCAACTCCCCGTCCCCGACGGGCTGCAGGTGACCGCCAACCAGTATGTCCTCTTACGGAACGCCGGCGAAGGGCCGTCCAGTGCGTTGGGCAAGATCGATGCGGACTGCTCGCGCATCGTGCCCATTTTGGAGAGTCGTGAAGGTTTGGGCGGCATCAAGCCGCGCAACAAGGAGCAGTATTTCGCGTTCGATGCGCTGCTGGACGACCGCATTCAACTGGTCACGCTCATGGGCAAGGCGGGCACGGGCAAGACGCTCCTGGCCATCGCCGCGGGCATGCACCTGACGTTGCGGCGAAAGCAGTATCGACATCTGCTGGTGTGTCGTCCCATCTTCCCCGTGGGACGCGATCTCGGCTTCCTGCCGGGGGACGTCGGGCAGAAGTTGGATCCATGGATGAAGCCAATCGTGGATGCGGTGGAGTACCTGCTGGATGCCGGTGGGCTGGTCCGCGGCCACGCCGACTGCCAGAGCCTCATGCAACAGGGCATGATCGAGATCCAACCGCTGACCTACATCCGCGGGCGCAGCATTTCCAAACGCTTCGTTGTCATCGACGAGGCGCAGAACCTCACGCCGCTGGAAGTCAAGACGGTCATCACGCGTATCGGCCAGGGGTCCAAGGTGGTCCTGACCGGCGACCCTTATCAGATTGATAACCCGTATGTGGACGCCGACAGCAACGGCTTCACGTATCTGGTTAATCGGTTCAAGTCGCAGCCCATCGCCGCGCACATCGAGCTGCGCAAGGGGGAGCGCAGCGAACTCGCCGAGTTGGCGGCGAATCTCCTCTAGCTATCAGCTGTCGCTCTCAGCTATCAGTTGTCGGCTGACGCGAGCGAGGCGCCCGCTCTCCGCGGTTGACAAGCCACGCACGACTGGGGTACGTACTTATCTTGCTGCACGCGGCCGACGCCCGTTCGGTCGCTTTGACCTGACCTGAGGCTCCGGAATGCTTCGCTCCTGCTGTGTCACGCTTGCCATTCCGCTCTTGGCCGCCGGGTTGCTCGTAGGCTGCTCGCCCGGGCCTCTCCTGGGGATCACCTCGCCTGACGCGATCGACAGCCGGCTTCTCGAGCTTCGCAATGCTTCACGAGGGTACGTCGTCATCCGAGTCACCGCGCCCGGCGTCGAGCCGCTGGTCACGCCCGTGTTGCCGCCTGGGGCAGAGGAAGTCTACGAGATGGCCGAGCGATTCGGCACGCTGTGTCCGGACGCCCTGCGATTCGAGATTGCCGCCTACGCGCGGGCCTTTCCGCAGGTCAGCCCGTTGGAGGATGAGACGGTGCTCGATCAGCCGTACGCATCGCTTGCCGTCGAATTGCTGCCCGGCCGGGACTACGGTTGCACGGTGGATCCGAGCTGGATCGATCTCGACGACACCATCGAGTGTCTCGTGCGGGAAGTGGATGAGCCGGCCCAGGCCATCGGCTTCCAGGTGGGTTGGATTGCGCCGCAGCGTCACGTGGGGAACGACTTGACCGATCCGCCCCGACCGGTGGTGCCGAGACTTTTCCCGTTGAACGGTCGTGTGGTCAACATCCACGCACAGCCGATCCCGAATGTCGAAATCCGGCTGCCTCAGTTGAACGCCAGTGTCTTCACCGACAGTCGAGGCCGCTTCAGTGTGCTTCGGCCGGCGGGCGTGTATCTGCTCGAACCCGTGCTGCCCGGAATCGAGATTTCACCGGCTTTCCGACTGTTCACGCACCTGGGGTCCGATCAGGTGCCCATCGAGTTCATCGCTCTGACCGAGACCGTTCCTGTGTTCCCGCCCCTGGGAGGAACGCCATGATGAATGAAGATGTGTGCCGTGGCGTCGCGCGGGCGTGGTCACGCCGCGCAAGATGCGCTTTCGTATGCGCGGGCTTGGTTGCGATGGTCGCGTGCGGCTGTCCCTACGCAGGGCTGCCGGAGGCGCTCACGCCTTACGATCTGGAGAACGATCCCGATGGCGACGGTTCGCTGGAGACGGCCCGGCCGCTGCAGTGGGTGTCGGACCAGGCGAAGGCCGTCGGCGGCATCTCCATCGATCCGGGCAATCTGCTGGCCATCCAGTCGTTTCTCGGCAGCGAGATCATCGGGCTGAACATGCCCCCGGCCAGCGAGGTGGACGTCTTTGCTCTGGGACCGCTGGAAGCCGGCGATCAGATCCGGGTCTCGGCCGAGTCGCTGGTCCAGCAGATTGTCAATCTCACGCCGTTGGCCCGGTCGGAGATGATTCGAAACACGACTTCCCAGGCCGTGTTCCTGGTCGATGCCTCGCGGGAAATCGTGGGCTATCCGGTGGCTGCCCCGGTCACCATCGACCGGCCGGACGACTACTTCATTGTCGTGCAATCGTTCGTCCCTGGCGATTACGTGTTGACCGTTCAGCGTCTGCGTGATGCGCCGCCTCGCCCGCCGCGACGCGGTGTCCTGCTCCTGCAATTCGAGGGCAGCGACTCGGATGTCACCTTTCTGGAAGACGGCCATTTGATCACCGTTCGCGATTTGCCTCCTTTCGATCTCGAGGAGGCTCGGCCGGACTTCGTGGGCCAGTCCGCTCGATTTCAGGAGACGCTGCGGCAATTTGTGGAGTCCATTTTCGCCGACTATGACGTTTTAGTGACACTCGATGCAGCGGAAGCGGAAGCCGCCGGGCACTACGACACGTTGGTGTTCACCGTGCCTTCGCCCTCCGACCTGGGCTTCTCCGAGTCCGGCAGCAGGACGCTGGGGATTGAACCCACCATCGACGTTGAAGATCAGGGCAACCAATTGGGAATCGTCTTCATCCAGGCTTACGAAGAGAGTCGGTATCTCGATTTCAACTCGTACGCGGCGTTCTGGAGTACGGTTGCCGCTCACGAGTACGGTCATGCCGTGGGGCTCTGGCACGTCGAACAGGGGTCCGGGTGCCTCATGGGACCCAGCCTGGGGGGACTGGCCGAGCCGCGTCGTCTGAAGCCGTTGCGGTCGGCCACGAAAGCCGAGGCCCACGGCCGACCGTCCCTTCAGCTCGTGCAAAATCCCGACCGCTACCTGGCCCGGGTCCTGGGGCGGCGAGACCCGGAGCGTGCGGAGGCGGTGCGGCAGGCCGCTCGAGCACTCCTGCCCGACTTTTCGGTCGAATGAGAGGTTGCCGTTCGCATGCGACACTGGTTCCTTTCGACTTCGTTGTTGCTGGCCGGTGTGGTGGCGTGCGTGTCGCCCGCGTCCGATCCGTCAGCGGCCGGCCCGCCCGAGCCGGTGGAGTTGGCTCGCATCGACGTCGGGAAGAACGTGCCCGTCGTGATGGCGAAGGATCTGGACGGCGACGGCCTGGACGAATTGATCGTGGCGGATCCGGCCGCGGGTAGCTATCCGCGCAGCGCCGCGGGAAGAGTCCGCGTGCTGTCTGCGCCCGTCACCTCCGGCGATTGGTCGGAACTGCCGGCGCTGCTCGTGCTGCGAGGCGAGCAGCCGTTCCGCCGCTTCGGATCGGCTCTGGCGGCGGTGGATTTGGACGGCGACGGCGTGAGCGACATCGCCTTGCGGGCCGAGACTTCACCGGAAGGCGAGGGCACCGTCTGCGTATTCAGCGGCACGCTGCGCGGCGACCACGGGATGCCCTCGGCGGCGTATCTGACGCTCACCGGGCCGGCCACGCTCGGCCAGGGCATGGTCGCTGTCGACTACGACGGGAACGGCGTCGACGATCTCGTGGTGTCGTGCCCGCTTCGATCAGAAGTATACGTCGTGCTCGCCCCGCGCTTGGGCCACGTGCGCCTGCCCCAAGACGCGGACGCTATTCTCGCGACCCAGTCGGGCTCGCTCGGTTGGACGCTGGCTGCCGGCGATTTCGACGGGGATGGCGGCTTGGAACTGGCGGTAGCTGAGCCCGCGAGCGACACGATTTACGTGGCACCCGTCGGCTTGATGGGCCGGCAGGATATCGACGCGATCGCACGGGCGGTCATCCGGTCAGGCAGTGCCACGGATCATCTCGTGGGAGCCGACGCGCTGGAGCGCCCGGACGGCGGGGCATGGCTGTTCGTTCGATCCCGGCGCGTGGACGTGACCATGGCCGGCACGCTGTTACTGCTCGACGGCCCGCTGACGGGCGAGATGGACGTTCGCAGAGACGCATATATGTCGCTGGAGTACGCGGCGCCGGTGCTCGGCGCCTCTGCGGCCTGGATCCGACCCGGCGGCGATGATGGCGACTTCCTCGTCCTTGCGACGCCCGGCCGTTCGAACATTCCTTACAGCAATCTCAAGGGCGGCTTGTGGCTGCTGTCCGTGGACGGTCTGGGGCACGGCGTTCTGGATCCCCACGCCCTCGGTACCGTCGGCCGGCATCTCCCGCCTCAGCAGTTCGGTCTCGACTGGCTGGCCCGCGATCTGCTGATCGGCCGCCCGCTCGCGCCGAACACGACCCACCTGATCGCCACCGCCAACGGGGCCGTCGTGGTTCTGGGCTGGCCCGAGCCATGACTGAGCTTCCCCTCGTCACGAGCAGCGCCAAGACAACCAGTCCAACGTAACTCATGACCATTCCGCATCTTACGTTGTCTTGTGCCGCGAGATCCGGTCCAGCGGATCTTGACGCGCTCGCTCTTGGACGTATACTGTATTGCGGTGTAATACGTCAGGCGCGGTGTACATATGAGCAGGCGATGGTTGAGTCTGATCCTCGCGACGAGCCTTCTGGCCTGGGCCAGCGGCTTCCTGCTCGATCTGCATCTGCACCACGAGGGCGAGGAACACGACTCGCAACACTGCGACGTCTGTCTGGTCCTGCTCGCCGGCTGTCGGGCGGTGGTGGACGAGCCCGATTCGGTCGCTCTGGCCGAGCCGGTTCAGTGGCCGGCAGCGCCGGCGTCCGTACAGGCGGCCCCGGCCCGATATGTTGACCGCGCCATCGCCCCCCGCGCACCTCCGGTCGGCTGATCGCTCCTGTTCCATCGTAGTCCCGTTGCGTTCTTCAACCGCAAGCTGAAGCGGTAAATGCCTTGCGCTGCGCATCACCGGCGCTGTCGGTGCATGCACGTGCATTGGAACGGAGAGATCCCATGCCCAAACGGCCTGATATGACGCAGGCTCGCGGCTTCACGCTCATTGAAGTGCTCGTGGTGGTCGCGATCATCGTTCTGTTAGTGTCGATTCTGCTGCCGTCACTGTCGACGGCCAGAAAACGGGCGCGCGGCTCGGTGTGCCTGAGCAACATGCGGCAACTGGGCGTCGCCTCGCACATGTACGCGAATGTCTGGAAGGGGGTACTCGTGGATTACGGGCTGGCCCACGACGACCATGTGCACGAGTCTGAGGACGAGTCCGAGGCCGAGTCCACGACCTGGGTCAACAGCCTCCGTCGCGAGTACGGCAACAAGCTGGTGACCCGCTGCCCGGAGGACGACAGTCCCTATTGGACCCAGCCTTACCCGGACACCGAAGAGAAGCGCCGCGTGAGCTACGGCGTTAACGAGTATCTCACCGGACGCATTGACGGTTACGAGCGATACCGGCGTCTGGAGGCTATCCGTCGGCCCGCGACCACCATCTTGTTCTGCGAAATGACGCGGAACGGCGAGTATGCCATCTCCGATCACGTTCACCCGGTCGACTGGGTTGTTAACCCGCGGGTCGAAGCTGCCAAGCAGATCGAACTGGCGCTTCACGTGGAGAAGTCCAACTACGTCTTCGCGGATAGCCACGCCGAGCCGCACAGGTTCGAGCAGACGTTCCACGTGAAAGGACAGCGGCGCGAAGGGGCCAAGCTGATCATCGACTGGGTCCACAACATGTACGACCCCACGCTGGCATACTGATGGGCCGGCGCGGTTCATCTGTATGGCGTGCAAGCAGGTTCGTCTCGAAGCTGCGGCGATCAACAGTCGACGGCCTAGTACATGTTTAACGTGCAAGAGATCGACGTGGCTCCGCCCCGAAGGGGCGTAGGTGAATAGCCGGGCGGCGTAAGCCCCCGGTTCACGCCGGCACCAGAAATTCCGTTCTACCCTCCGGAAAGAGCCCCGAAGGGGCGACAGAACGCCGTGCGGCACAAGCGATTGCCCAGTCGATCCCAAAGCTTCTGCTGGCGGGCCGATCCCGGTTGTAACTGTCGCCCCTTCGGGGCTGAGCGTTTTCGGAGGGACGCCCAACGGGGGCTCACGCTCCCGCCTATTGACCATCGCCCCTACGGGGCGAGATGGAGTCGGACGCTGAATGCGTACTACGCCCCCGTCTACTGACCTTCGCCCCTGCGGGGCGAGAAGGTGCCGCACGCTGAACACGTACTCGGGGCGAACGCAGGACACACGCCGGACCAAGTACGACGCTACCGGCGATCAAAAAACGGCGAAAAAACACAACCGCTAAACACGTACTGGGCGTGAGCCCACGGACCGCTGGCTCTCAGAAAACTATCCGCTGGCAGGATAAGGGGAGCGAAGCGGCCCTCAGCTTGCGTCGATCCGCTTGCGATGAACATGTACATCAGCCGGAGGTCTGGCTTATAGCCTATAGCCTATAGCTTTAATGGCTCACAGCTCACAGCTGTTTACTCAACTGTTCGAGCCGGGCGTATTGCGTCATGTCGAACTGCAGGGGCGTGAGGCTGATGTAGCGCTCCTCGATGGCGTCGAGATCGCTTTGGACGTTGGTCTTGGCTCCGGTGAAGTCTTCGCAAAGCAGCCAGTAATAATCGCGGCCGTCCGGGGCGCTGTGGCGGGCGAAGCGGTCTTCCATGACGCGGGTGGCCATGGGCACGACGCGAATTCCCCGCGGATCGCCGGGCGTGAGGTCGGGGACGTTGATATTGATCAGTTCACCGGGGGCCAGACCCAGGTCCAGCAACCTGCGGATGATGGGCAGGACCAATCGGGCCGCCCGTTGGAAATCACGAGTGTCTCCCTGCTTCAGCGAGACGGCAATCGCGGGGAAGCCGAGCAGGGCGCCCTCGGCTGCCGCGGCGACGGTGCCCGAGTAGAGCACGTTGATGGCGACGTTCGCTCCGTCGTTGATCCCGCTGACGACCAGATCGGGCGGCTCGGGCAGCAACTCGCGGACGGCCAGCTTGACGCAGTCGGCAGGGCGGCCCTCCACGCTGTAGCCGATGAACGCGTCCCGGACGTGGACCTTGCGAACCGCCACCGGTCCGTTCACGGTGATGCCGTGGGCGGCGGCCGACTGCGGTGAGTCGGGCGCGACTACGTGCACGGTGCCGAGCGAAGTCAATTCCTGACGCAGGGCGGCCAGACCCGGCGCGGTGATTCCATCGTCGTTGCTGAGGAGAATTTGCATAGGGGGGTCATTATAGCCCGCGCATCGCGGGGCGAGAATGCGAAGCAGGGCAGGGGTTGGGGGCGAGGGACTGGGGGCTGGGGAAAAACGGATGGGGGGCGGGCGTCTCGCCCGCCTCAAATCGCACTTGCCGGTCGTCGCTTACAGCAGGCGTCGCAGGAATGCGCGAGCATCGGTGTAGGTGGGCAGGCGATGGCGCGCCTGCGTCACCTTGTAGCCGACCTGGATGGCGCAGCCTTTGGGCAGGACTGCGGCGAACATGTCCTCGTCGGTACGGTCGTCGCCGAGCGCAACCGCCCGGCCCTCAAAATGCTCTCCGAGAATCCGGTGGACCGCCACTCCTTTGTTCACGCCCTGGAACCGCACTTCGACCACTTTGTCGCCCGGCAGCACTTGCAGCGGCAGATTGGCCAGCGTCTCCGTCAGGTGAGCCCGCAGCTCGTGAGCCTGAAACAGTCCGAAGTCCACGTCACAATTGCGATAGTGCCAGGCAATCGAGGTGGTCTTGGTCTCGACGAATGAGCCGGGCGTGCGTTCGGCAAAAGCGCCCATGATCTGGATGACCTGCTCGCGCCATTCGGTGTCCAACTCGGTGATCGCGGTCCACTCGCCCGCGGGCGAGCGAATCCAGTAGCCGTGCTCGGCGGACAGACCGATGGGCAGATGGGCGAACCATTTCTCCAGGTCGGCCCGCATGCGCCCGCTCATCAGGTAGACACGGATTCGCGGATGACGGCCCAGGGCTTCGAGCAACTCGTACAGGTCGGCGTCGGGTCCGGCCATCTCGGGGAAGGGGGCGAACGGCACGAGCGTACCGTCGTAGTCGAGGAACAACCAGATTGGGTCGGCCTCTCGCAGTTGGCCGACCAGCCGGTCGAGGGCGGGGCCGCGAAGGAGTAGCGGACGCGGAGTCTGCTCGGTCGAACCGACTTGCTCGAGGGCGTGCAGGAACGATCGACACCAGTCGTGCACGTCGCGTTCGAAGATTCGCTCGCGCATGGCTCGCATTCGCCGCTTCCGCTCGTCGGGCGCCATCTGCAGTGCCTGCTTGAACGCGGCGGCCATCTTGTCGAGATCGTAGGGATTGACGCGCAGCGCTTCGCCAAGCTCGGCGGCAGCCCCGGCGAACTCGCTCAGGATCAGGACGCCGTCCTCGTCGGTGCGGCTGGCGCAGAACTCCTTGGCCACCAGGTTCAGGCCGTCGCGCAGCGGCGTGACGGTCATGACGTCGGCCGCGCGATACAACGCGACCACTTCATCCCGCCGGAGTGAGCGGTACATGCTGTGGATGGGCACGGACGTCGGCGTGGCGAAGCGGCTGTTGATGCGTCCGAGCAACTCCTCGACCCGCCGTCGCAGCGTCTGGTACGACCCGATGGCGTCGCGGCTGGGCACCGCCACCTGCACGAGCCGAACCTGATCCTGCAATTCGGGCGAGGTCTCCAGAAGGCGTTCAAACGCAAGAAGCCGGCGGGGGATGCCTTTCGTGTAGTCCAGTCGATCGACGGCGACGAACAGCTTGCGGGGGTGCGGATCGTGGCGGATCTGCGCGGCCGCTTGCAGGACGTCGGGGTTGTCGGCCAGGGCGGCGAACTCGCGGGCGTCGATGCCCATCGGAAACGCCCCCAGGCGGACGCGCCGGCCTTCGAAATCCACGCTGTCCATCCGCGCTTCCACGCCCAGGAGGCGCAGAACGGAACTGGCAAAGTGCCGCATGTAGCTGTGCGTGTGGAAGCCGATCAAATCGGCCCCCAACAGGCCACGAAGCACCACCTCTCTCCAGGGCAGGATGCGAAACACCTCCGACGACGGCCACGGAATGTGCAGGAAGAAGCCGATCTTCGCATCGGGGATTTGATCCCGCAGCATGTGCGGTACGAGCATCAGGTGATAGTCGTGGACCCAGACGACGTCGCCCGGCTCGTAGGCGGACGCGAGCAGATCGGCTACTCGCTCGTTGACCTGGTGATACGCGTCGAAATCCTTGGAGTCGATGCTGACCTTGTCGATCTGGTAATGGCACAGCGGCCAGAAAACGCTGTTGGAAAAACCTTCATAGTAGCGGTGATATTCCTGCTCGGACAACTGCAGGGGCACGGTGCGCAGTTCGGCCAGCTTTCGCTCGACGTCGGCCCGCTGGACGGCAGTGAGTTTCGACATGTCGCCGGGCCAGCCGAACCACAAGCCATCGCCCTTTTGATGAGGACCCCACAGTCCGGTCGCCAGTCCGCCGGGGCTGGGTTTCACCGAGACGCGGCCTCTCTCCAGTTTGACGGTGACGGGCAGGCGATTGGAAGCGAGCAGCAGCCTGGACATACGTTCAATCTTAGGCGACAAACCCACGGGTGTCCAATTGGCACGACTTGTGCCTGCCGGCATGTGACAGTCGGCCGAAACCGATGAAGATGGGAATCCGCCACTCCAAGTTTGTGACTTAATTATGTCGCTTGTGCGCGAGTGCGACCAGAGCGGGAACGATGTCGCCGGCTTTGCCGCGCAGGCAAATGTCACCTGTGCACGCATCCAGGCCGACCTCGATTACCGTGGCGCCTGCCGCGCGGGCTTGGGAGGGCAGCATGGCCGCGGGCATGACCGTGCGCGAGGTTCCGATGCTGAGAACACAGTCGCAGGCTTCGGCGGCCTCCATTGCCTGCGACCAGTCGGGCTCGGCCATGGCGTCGCCGAACAGGACGATCCGCGGCCGGTACGTGCCTCGCGGCCGCAGGCCGGCCATCGGTCGAATTGCCCAAGGCAGCAGGACGCTCCGCGCGGGTTGATCGGTCATTCGGCGCAGCCGGGCCACGATCGTCCGCAGATCGTCGCGGGTCAGCCGGCGGACGAGCTGGCCCGTGCGGTCCACCACTTCGAGCAGTGTGCCATGGACCTGCAGGACGCGGCTGCTGCCGGCCTCCTGGTGGAGCCCGTCGATATTCTGCGTGACGACCGTCACACGCGTGTGCTTTTCCAGCGCGGCCACGGCTGCATGGGCGGCGTTGGGGCGTGCCTCGGCGAGCGGTTCGAGCAGGGCAATCAGGAAGCGAGCCAACCGGCCGGGGGACTTGGCGGCCACGGCCATGATGCCCTGCCAGGTGGCGAACTGATCGGGCGGGAACTCCGTCCACAATCCGGCGGCGTCGCGGAACGTCGGGATGCCGCTTTCCGCCGAGATCCCCGCGCCGGTAAAGACCACCACGTGGCGCGCGCTGCGCAACCAGTCGGCGGCCTCTTTCAACCTGTCGCTATCCGTTTCGTCCGCCATGATCCCGCATGGCATACCCCAACCGGACATCGTTGGCAACCGCTTCGAGTGCCGGAGACGGCAAACCCGGTGAGACCAAACGGGACGCCCGGAGACGCGGTGAACGCGGTTTCACAGCGCCGTGCCATGCCCTCGTTGCCGAGCGGGCGTGTTGCTGCTACGCTGTGGACCGTGTGATCTTCGCCGTCGCGTCGATCATCCATTGACCATCGCGCCGGCCCGTGGATCAGACCGGTCAGGCTGGCAACAGAGGATTCGTGAGCCTATGGAGAGGAACTTCGTCACCATCGTTTCGGGGCTTCCGCGTTCGGGGACGTCGATGATGATGCGGATGATCGATGAGGGCGGCATCCCAGCGCTGACCGACAACATTCGCAAGCCCGACGTGGACAATCCCAAGGGCTACTACGAATTCGAGCCGGTCAAGAAAACCAAGCAGGATCCTTCCTGGCTCCAGCAGGCTCCCGGCAAGGTGGTCAAGATGGTCCATCTGCTGTTGCTGGACCTGCCCAAGAGCGGCTATGAGTACCGCGTGATTTTCATGCGGCGGCGCCTGGAGGAAGTCATCAAGTCGCAGAACGTCATGCTGGAGCACAAGGGCAAGGCCAATCAGACGCTGCGCGACGACCAGGTGATGGCCCTGTTCCGCCAGCAGATCAAGGAAGTCTGCGAGTACATGGACGCCAACCCGCAGTTCAAGTACCTGGAAGTGGATTACAACCAGCTGCTGGCTGACCCCACGCCGTGGGTCAAGAGCGTCTCGGAGTTCCTGGGCGGGCTGGACACCGCCAAGATGCTCGAAGTCGTCGATCCGTCGCTCTATCGCCAGCGGGTCTGACGGTGGCTCGCGACCAGAACTGAAGACGGACCGGCGGCGAACAGGTCCGATAGTTCCCCTGTCATAGCCCCTGGGACGCCGCCTTCATGTGCCACGGTGGTCGGCTCTCCGGCTGATGACCGCCTCACCGCACGCGCATGTATCGTATGCTCCTGGCTGATCCGGCCTCGCCGCCGGTAGTTGAGCAGGAGCTACGCATGGCGTCCGTCATTTCCGACCAGGATCTGCAGATGTTCCTCGGCTACTTCGAAGAGCCCGAGCCGGGCGTTCCCGTCGGCTGCACAGGCTGGTACCACTCCGCCGGCAAATTCCCGCTGCAGAGCCCGTCCCAGGTCTTCACGTTCGGCCCCGGTGTCCGCAGCCTGGTGAAGGACGACGTTGTCGGTCCCTTCGCCTGCCGGGACGAGGCGCTGAGCGACCTCCAGGAGTGCCTGGGTCGCTGATGCAATGGGGTGATGTGCCCCATTTTGCGTCCGTGGCCGGGTTCAAGCTTCCTCCCTGTTGCGATTGAGCCTCCAGGGTGTATATTGGCGTTAGCTCGCGCCTCATTTGTGCACATCGCGTGGGTTGCGTCAGCGGCATCCAATTCGTCGGGCTGGGCGGCGCCCTCCGTGTCCGGCGGGAAAGTTGACAAGGCTGCGGTCGTGGACACGCGGCCAAGCGAGGCGGGCATCCTGGCGTAATGGGGAGGCAGGAAGATGGCTTCAGGCAAGGACGCAAGAATCAAATCTGTGAGGATCACAGGCCGACAACTGGCTCGCTTCACCGCCACCGAAATGATCGGGGGCGTTTTGTGCCAGATTACGCTCGAGCGGGGTGAGGACGGCAACTATCACGAGGTGGACTGCCGGCCCGTCGGTGGCAGCCAAAAAGGCTCGTCGGGTACCCGCTGACAACCCGTGACGGCTGCACGCCTGGGGGGCAAAATCCAAGATCATCAAGAGCGAAGCCCGACCCAATTCAATCGGTTGTTCGCGGCACCAAACAAATTCACCGCAGAGATCCGGAGGCACAGAGAGAACCGTCCGCAGAGAACACCGAGAGCAACGAAGAGAGCTGATAGACCAGATGACGAAGCTGATCGTTGGCGCGGCGATCGACTTCGGTAATCCTTCCTTGGTGAATGGCCCCCATCTATCGATCCGTTCCGCCGATGAGCTTTCGCAGGTCCTCTACCGCTCGCTTGGTTTCGGTGGCCTGAGCTGACAATTCTTCGGCCGCACTGGCCGACTCCTGCGCCGTTGCCGCGTTGGATTGCGTCACCTGGTTCAACTCGCTGAGCGAGTTCTGAATGGCCTCCACGCCGCTGGCCTGTTCGCGACTGGCCGAAGCGATCTCGCCCACCAGGGCGACCACTTTCGCTACGCCGTCCTGCATGGTCTGGAGCGACGCATCCATTTCGGTCACCAGGCCGACTCCCTCGTCGGTGAGGGTAATAGAACCCTGGATCATCTCCGCCGTAGTTCGCGCCGCCTCCGCCGCCCGCATGGCCAAGGCCCGCACCTCCTCGGCCACGACGGCGAAACCCTTGCCTGCCTCACCGGCCCGAGCCGCTTCGACCGCGGCGTTCAGCGCGAGGAGGTTCGTCTGGAAGGCGATTTCGTCAATGGTTTTGACGATTCTGGCCGTCTGATCGGCTGCGCCTTTGATTTGGTTGATGGACCCGTTCAACCGGCGCATGACTTGTGTGCCTTCGTTCACCACACGCTGGGTTTCGCGCGAGAGATCATTGGCCTTGGAGGCATGCTCTGCGTTGCGATGCACCATGGAGGCCATCTCTTCTATGCCAATAGTGGTCTCCTGGATGCTCGCTGCGGCGCGTGAGGTTTGCTGGGCCAGCGACTGAGCCGCCCCCGAGACTTCCTTGGCGGCCAACCCTGTCTGTCCTGCGGCCGTGTCGAGCGAATCGGTGGTCTGAGCAACCGCGCGGATGACCCCGCGTGTCAGCCAGCCGGCCAGGACCGTGGACATGATCACGGCGAATACGCTCGCGCCGATGAACCAGACCGTGGCCCGGCTCAACTCAGCGGTCATGGCATCGGAGCTGGCGACGGCCTGTTTGCCGCTCTGTTCCAGTCCGCCTTTCAACCTGGCGATGCGATTCTCCAGCATCTCGCCCAGTCGGTCGATGGTGTTCCGCATGTCCGCGAAGGCTTGTTCCGCCGCCACCATCTGCTCGGCGCGGATTTCCTCATGCGGCTTGTTGGCGAGCACCTGTTCCACCACCCGGCGGCTGACCGGCTTCCAGTCGGCGTACTGCTGTTCAAACCGGGCGTACATGGCCTTCATCTCTCCGGTCAGGGCGTCCTTGGCTCGGCCCATCCGCTCGATCACCTGCTCAATGTTCTCCGCGTTGGCCTTGTCGGCGGCGGCAACTTCCTCGCGCGAGGTGGCGGTCACGGCCTGACCCTGGGCCAGATACGCCTGGTAGGCGTCCCGGTCCGCGTTGAGCATCAACTCGCGAGCGGTCCGGAAGGCGACCGCCGCTTCCGGCGATGCCGCGGACTTTTCGGCGGCGTCCAGGAGGTCCTGCAACTGATCGATGGTGCTCCGCATGTCGTTGAACAGCTTGTCGCTGTCGGCATGCGCTTGACGCGCCTCCCGCACGCGCTGCGACAATTCCGACGAGAGCCGTGCTATCTCGAGGCTCCGCGCCCGCCAGGCTTCGAACTGCTGGTTGAACAGGTCGTGAGCCTGCTTCATGTCGGCATCAAAGGCGACGGCTGCGGCGTCCAGCCGTTCCTTGACCTGCTGTACGTTGGCCTCGAGATCCTTGACGAGCAGCTCGAGCTTGGCGGCATCGACGGTGCCGATGAGTCCCACCGACGCCTGCTCCGCCTGGTAGGCATCCCGATCGGCGTTCAGGAGGTTGGCGATCGAGTCGGCATACTCCTGCAGCTTGGGCATGTCGCGCGTGATGATGGGCAGCAGGACTTGCCGGGCATTGGTTCCGATGCGGTCGGAACTCCTGCCGAACATCCACACGCCGGTAACCCCCAGTGCCATGAGGCACAACAAGGGAATGCTGATCATGACCGCGATTCGGACGCGAATAGTCATCGACGTCTCCTGGAGAGGGATGCCTGAGAAAGGCCGCCGGCGCGCAGGCCATCAGCCCCCCAATACGTCATCGGCCGGATGGAATGGGGCCTTTTGCACCGGCGGCCTGGGAGATGTCCCACATTCGTGACTTGTAGGATTCGCCAAGTTTTTGGGGAGAACGCCCCCTCCGAAAAACGAGAGGTGCCGGTTGGTCCGGGGCCGCGACAGCCTCAAGGCGCGGCCACTTGCTACCTGCACCTTCCCGCTATGTGGAACCCGGGCAGCGACTGGACAGCCCGAGAAGGGTGGATTAGAAGGAGGCCAGCCAGGCAAAGCCGGCTGGCCCGGGGCTGGGGGCTGGGGCCTGGAGAGGACGGGAGTCTCGGCCGCCTCAGGCGGTGTAGCAGCTCGAGGCTACCGCCGGATGCGGACTGGGGCGGCGATTTGAGCGGGCTGGCCGGCAGGGAGGCTGATTCATGGCGGAAGCACTGACCATCGTCGCGATCGTGCTCATGGTCGTCGTGGCGGTTCTCCAGATCCTGTTGTTGCGGCGGCGGGTAGAGGTGGACTGGACGCCGGTCGAGCAGGGCCTCGCGGCGATCGAAAAAGCGCTGGAGCGGACGGAACGTGTGGTCCGCGACGAGATCGCCCGCAATCGCGAGGAGAACGCCGCAGGGGCCCGGCAATCGCGGGAGGAACTGTCCAACTCGCTGAAAGCCGTCGGCGACACGCTCAACCGGCAGCTGCTCGGACTGACGCAGGCCAACACGCTCAAGCTCGACCAGATGCGCGAGGCGGTCGAGCAACGGCTACAGCGAGTCCAGACCGACAGCGGTCAGCGGCTCGAACAGATGCGAATGCAGATGGCGGCGGATGCCAAGCAGACGCGAGAGGAAACCGCGGCCGCCCTCAAGGTCTTCAACGAGTCGCTCGGCGGGCAGATGGGCAAGCTCACCGAATCCAACGAAAAGAGACTGGAAGCCCTGCGCACGAGCGTGGAGGACAAGCTCAAGGCGATTCAACAGGACAACACGGCCAAGCTCGAGCAGATGCGGCAGACGGTGGACGAAAAGCTCCAGGGCACGCTGGAAAAGCGGCTGGGCGAGTCGTTCAAGCTGGTGAGCGAGCGGCTGGAGCAGGTGTACAAGGGCCTGGGCGAGATGCAAACCCTGGCCAGCGGCGTGGGCGACCTCAAGCGCGTGCTGACCAACGTGAAGACGCGCGGCACCTGGGGTGAGGTGCAACTGGCGGCGCTGCTGGAGGAGGTGCTCACACCGGATCAGTACGCCACCAACGTGGCCACGCGCGAAGGTTCGAGCGAGCGGGTGGAGTTTGCGATCAAACTGCCCGGCCGCGGCGAGAACCGTGACGAGGTTGTTTGGCTTCCGATCGACGCGAAGTTTCCCGTAGAAGACTATCAGCGGCTGGTCGAAGCCCAGGAGGCGGCCGACGCCGAGGCCGCGGAAGCAGCCGGCCGAGCTCTCGAAGCACGGGTCAAAGCGTGTGCGGCCGACATCTCCAACAAGTACCTCAACCCGCCGCACACCACGGATTTCGGCGTGTTGTTCCTGCCCACGGAGGGCCTGTTCGCCGAGGTGATACGACGACCTGGCCTGGCCGAGGCCATCCAGCGCGAGTGCCGAGTGATGATCGCCGGCCCGACTACGCTTTGGTCCATCCTCAACAGTCTGCAAATGGGCTTCCGCACGCTGGCCATCCAAAAACGGTCGAGCGAGGTGTGGACGCTCCTGGCCGCGGTCAAGACGGAGTTTGGCAAGTACGGCGACGTGCTGGCCCGCGTGCAGAAGAAATTGCAGGAGGCGTCGAACACGATCGATACGGCCGCGGTGCGGACCCGGGCCATCGAACGCAAGCTGCGCGGCGTGCAAGAACTGCCCGCCGCCGAGGCCCAGAACCTGCTCCTGCTGGGGCCGGCCACCGATGGCGAGATCATCGACGCCTGACCCCTGCACCACGCATTGCACTGATGTCATGGATCGAGAGTCGATCCCTCGTTGATTTGACTAACCACCAAGGGCACAGAGGAGCACACAGGTCAAAGGTCGGGTCTGCTCGTTCTTGTACTTCCGTTCATCCGCTGCTGTTCGCTTCCTGCGTTCATTGGATCGGCGGTTGTGTTTCGAAGTGGTCGAGGGCGATATCCGCGGGAGCATCCGTGGGGTCCAGACGGAGTTGGCGGATCGTGCCTGTCCAGGCGGCGTGTGCGGCGAGCGGAATCGTGTAGGTGTGCATGTTGCCGTCGGGGATGAGGTCGAACGAGACACAGCGTGCCGCGTCGAAGCTTCGCCGGTCGTCCGTTGACCAGTACAACTCGCCGCGCTTCCCGGCCGTCACGCTCATGGTCACGCGCACGGCGGTCACCGCATCGACCTGCAGATCGAGCACAGGCGGGCTGAGCAGGACGGGATCGCCGCCGACGGACCGGCAGCGCATGACGCCGCCCTCGAAGCGCACGTTCATCACATGGTTCGCAGGACGTAGCCACAATCCATGGCGGTCATCGAACGTCATCGAGAAGCCTCGCGTGATGTTCAGCGTCGCGAGATAGCGGCGGTAATACACATCGTTGATCTGATCGGCCGTGAGACTGGTCTCAAACGCCCGGATTTGATCCGTGGTGGGCACGAGGTGCGCACACGGTGGCGCGTCGGGGGCGAGTACGTCGCGGATGACGTCCAGATAGCCGAACCCGTACTGCGTGCCGGGCTCGGCAGCGCCGCCCTCGCCCCATTCGTTCCACGCTTCGACGAGAGCGAGGTTGAGCGTCTCATCCACGTAACGCGGCAACATTTCGATCATGGGCCGAACGGCCTGAGGCGTGTTGCCGACGGTGCGAATCGCCTGCCGGTTGGATCGCGGCGTGTCGTCCCAGCCGAGCCAGCCTGTGGGAATGAAGCCGAGCGACTGTGCTTTGGTCCGCCGTCGAGCCTCGGCCATGGCCTGCTCGTAACGCGGCACGATCCGCTCATAGGGCATGGACCTGGTGACGGGGTCCCACGGTACATCGCAAAAGCCGTATGCGTACGAGGTCACCGCGTCGAAACCGCCCAGGGCGTACCGCAGGACGTGCGGATTGTTGTGAACGGCCACGAAATACACACCGGCATGACCATACGTGCGGGCGATTTCCCGCATTCGGTCGAGTGCCTCGCGGCAGCCGTCCCAGCCGTCGTGCGCGTTGGCGATGCGCCAGGCCTGGTGAATGAGCACGACCGGCCGACCGTCCACCTTCAGGTAGCTCGGGTGGCCGGCGTAGCGCTCGCAGAGGGTGCGAATGAAGCTCTCGAGCGAGCGGTGCGAGAAGTCCAGCGGCTTGTACTCGGTGCATTGGCCTTCGTTGCACCAGTCGAGGCAGAACTTCATTAGATGGACGTGCTTGCTCGCGAGGAACCCTTTTTCGAGTGCGTCGTTGAGATAGCAGAAGCCCTGGTTGTAGTACCAATCGAAAACGAAGAACGAGATGCCGTGCTCAACCGCCCAGCGGATGTGCCAGTCAGCCACGTCCGGCCGGGCTTCGTCGTAGTAGCCCAGCAGCGGCTCGAAATAGTCCACCCTGCGCACGCCCCAGCCGCTGCGATCCCAGTCGAGCATGACCGGGAAGTAGTAGCAGCCCAATGTGAGGCGAGTCTTGACGGGTTGCGGCGCAGGCGGATTCGCTATCGCGGATTTCGAATGCGAGATGTCGTCGCGGCTGGAACTCGGAGATGCGGGACCCGAGCTCAGGGAATCGAGATCCGGAATGTCGGAATCCGCAAGCCTGGTCACGATGATGCGTGACATCTTACATGCGTTGCCGGGTTCGATGCCGGCGTGGACGGCCACGAAGCGGGCTTCGGCGGGCGCCCGGACGTCGGCCGTGTAAGGCTCGGGCTCAACGCCCACGAGCTGACCCGTCCACGAGTGGTCGTAACGGATGTGTCGGCGGTCGGCGTCGAACCATTCGATGGCCAACTTGTATCGCCCGTCGCCGGCGAGACGGGTGACGGCGGCCGAAAGACGATAGACCTGCCCCGGCTCGATCTCGAACGGCGGTGAGACGCCGCCGACCTCGCCGGGATACTCGCGCGAATCGAGAAGAACCTCGGGCTCGGCGCCCGGGGTTGGAACGATTTTCGCGTGAGCTGCCGGCGCCCACGAAATGGCTGGGCAGAGATCGCGCCCGACGGACGGATCGGCGTTGCCACGGCTGTGGGAAGCGAGGACGGTCAACGTTGCGAAGCCGCAAACGGCAATGATACATCGATTCATGCGGCAAAGCTTACGGCTTTTCGAGCGCGATCTCCAGGACGCCCTCGATGCGATCCACGTACGCGATCTGCAATTGCTGCAGAACTTCGGCGGGAATGTCCTCCTGGTCCTTGCGGTTCTCTTCAGGCAGGATCACTTGTGTGATGCCCGCACGGTGGGCGGCGAGGACTTTCTCCTTGACGCCGCCGATGGGCATGACGCGGCCGGTGAGTGAGATCTCGCCAGTCATAGCCACATCGGCGCGGCAGGGTCGATCGGTGAACAGCGACACGATGGCGGTGACCATGGCCGCACCGGCCGACGGGCCATCCTTGGGAATCGCACCCGCGGGAACGTGGATGTGCAGGTCGGAGTTCTTGATCGTCTCGGGATCGATGCCGAATTCGCCGGCCCGGCTACGGGCGATGCTGAAGGCGGCCTGGGCCGACTCTTTCATGACGTCGCCGAGCTGGCCGGTGAGCGTGAGCCGGCCGGAGCCGGGCATGCGGGCGGCCTCGATAAAGAGGATTTCGCCGCCGGTGGGGGTGAAGGCCATGCCGGTGGCCACGCCGGGAGCCGACGTGCGCCGCGCGGTTTCGTGCGTGAACCGTTCGACGCCGAGATACTCGCGAAGCTGCTCGGGGCCGACGGTGATCGGTTCGGGCGAGCCGTCCGATCCTGCGACTTTGGCGGCGATTCCGCGGAGCACGGCGCCGATCTGCCGCTCGAGTTCGCGGACGCCCGCTTCGCGCGTGTAGGCGTTCACGATCTGGACGATGGCGTCATCCGTGACGTCCACCTGATGGCCGGTCAGGCCGTTCTCGGCCAGTTGTCGCGGCACGAGATAGCGTCGGGCGATGAACCGCTTCTCCTGCGTGGTGTAGCCGGATAGCGTGATCAACTCCATGCGATCGCGGAGCGGCGCGGGAATGGCGTCGAGATAGTTGGCCGTGCCGATGAACATGACGTTCGACAAGTCGAAGGGCACATCCAGGTAGTTGTCCACGAACGTGCTGTTCTGGGCCGGGTCGAGCACTTCGAGCAGCGCGCTGGCAGGGTCGCCGCGGAAGTCCTGGCCGATCTTGTCCACCTCGTCGAGCATGAACAGCGGGTTGCGCGAGCCGGCCCGTCGGATCTCCTGAATGATGCGGCCGGGCATGGCGCCGATGTACGTGCGGCGGTGGCCGCGCAGCTGGGCCTCGTCGTGAATGCCGCCCAGCGACAGGCGGATGAACTTTCGCCCTAGCGCGCGGGCGATCGACTGACCCAGCGACGTCTTGCCCACGCCGGGTGGGCCGAGGAAGCACAGGATGGGCCCCTTGCCCGACGGGTTGAGCTTGCGGACGGCCAGGAACTCGAGGATCCGGCGCTTGATCTTGTCGAGGTCGTAGTGATCCTCGTCGAGAATGGCGCGGGCGCGGTCCAGATCGAGCTGATCTTCGGTCTGGACGGCCCAGGGCAACTCGCTGAGCCAGGTCAGATAGTCCACCGAGACCGAGTACTCGGGCGACGCCTGCGGAATCCGCGACATGCGAGCCAGTTCGCGATCGGCTTCCTTGCGGGCCTCGTCGGGCAGGTTGGCCTTCTCCAGACGCTCGCGGAGCTCGTCGATTTCGGCCTGGCGGGCATCGGTCTCGCCCAGTTCCTTCTGGATGGCCTTGAGCTGTTGCTGCAGGAAGTACTCGCGCTGTTGCTTGTCCATCTGCTCCCGGATCTGGCCCTGGATCTTGTTGGACAGCTCGAGTACTTCCAAATGCTGGGCGAGCAGCTTGTTGACTTTGCGGAGACGTTGATTGAGATCGAGCGTCTCCAGGATTTCCTGCCGCTCGGCGGTGCTCACGGGCAGATTGGCGGCGAGGAAGTCGGCCACGCCGCCGGCGGTGTCAATGTTGTTGAGGACGACCTGAGCCTCGTCGGGAATGTTGGGCGAAAGCTCGATGACCCGGCTGGCTGCGTTGCGGGCATTGGTGACCAGCGCTTCGATTTCCGGCGTGCGCTCGGTGCTGTCGTCATGGACTTCGATGCGGGCGGTCAGGAACGGGTCGCGGGCGATCACTTCGACGATGCCCATTCGAGCCAGTCCCTGGACGATGATGTTCATGCTCCCGTCAGGCATGCGAATGAGACGCAGAAGCATGCAGACGGTGCCCATGCGGTAGAGGTCGTCCGGGCCGGGATCCTGCGTCTCGGGCGACCGTTGGGTGATGACGCCCAGGAGCTTGTCGCCGCCGACGGCATGTTCGATGACGCGTTTGGATTTCTCCCGCTCGATCTGCAGAGGGACGATGGTGCCGGGGAAGGCGACCAGCTCGCGCATGGGCAGCAAGGGCAGCTCGGCGGGAATCTCAGGTCGGCCGTCCGGCGTGGAGCTGTGGCGGCCCGACGGTTGCGACGACGCGGGCGGTTCCTGGACGGCCTGCTCCTGCGTGGCCTCCCCGGTCGGTTCGGGCGTCGGCGGGTTTTCCGTTTCCTGGACGAGATCCGGCGTGGTGTTGTCGGGCTTATCGGGTGTCACGGACATTGCGGCTCACCTTTGCGGGCTACCTCTCATCCGGCCGGCTTTCACTCGGGATTGTGCTTGTCGACGGTGATCCAGAGGAAGCCTTGTTCCAATCGGGCGGCGGTGGTGTCGAGATCGGCTTGCGGAGGCAACTGGATGGCACGGAAGAACCGGCCCGAGTCGATCTCCATTCGCAGGATGCACTCGGGGCTCAGTTGCTCACAGGGAATGGGCACCGGCCGCTCGCCTTGGATGCGGATTTCGCGATCGACCACTTCGACCGTCACTTCCTCCTTGGCCAGCCCGGCCAGTTCCACGCAGATGTAGAAACGTTTGGCATCCGTATAGATGTTGACCGCCGGCTCCCAATTGGCCGATTGCGAGAACCGGTAGAACTGGCGGAAGGCCTGCCCCCGGCCGAACACCTGGTGGAAAGCCTCGAAAGAGTGTTCCGATGCCTGCAACTTGAATTTCATGATCCGCTCCGCCGGGCATTCGCCCGTTTTGTGCACGACACGCGTCGAAGCGGCCAAGGTCCGCGGCGGGGGTGAAGATCCCCGGTCTGCGGGCGCGCCGCTGCCTATCAGAATTTACGTCAGACGGCGGTGGATAGCAAAGACGGGGGCTGCCTACGGTGTGGGCCGTTCCGCGGCACGGAGCGACTTGAGAAAGCCCTGATATCGGGCAAGCCGCTCGTCGAACTGCGGGGGCGCGGGCAGAGGCGTTGGCACTCGCGTGTTGCGGCAGTGGCGGTCGTACAAAGCGTTGAACGTGGCGGCCTGCTCGTCCACGTGCGGGAGGTTCAAACCCGGACGGGCGTAGATGTAGCGGACCGGTTCGTCGTCGTGGCGGATGGTCGCAGCCAGCTCGAAATCGGGCAGGGTGTCGATTCGGTCGCGGTAGGCCGCGTCGGCGATGAGGACGTCGACCTCGGCGTGCATCTCCCGCACGAGCGGTGCGAGCATCTCGGGACGCAGATCGTAATCGGCCAGGACGGCGCGGCCGCAATAGTACTCGGCGACCGAGACCTCCATGCCGGTGTTGGTGTGGATGGTCATGACCACGGCCTCCGGGGGGACGTGGGCGCGGACGTAGTACCCGGCAGCCTTGATGCCGGTTTCCGGGCGAACCGATCCCCAGAAGGTCTTCAGGCCGGTCCAGCGTACGAATTGTGCCTCGTTCAGGCAGGCATCAGCCGAACCCACGCCCATATGGCACAGGGCCAGGGCGGCAGCGCAGGCGAAGGCGAGCCGGGCGACCGGGCGGGGCGACAGCCGCTGCAGCATCGCGCAAATCCAGATGGCCACAAGCACACCCGCGGCGTAGGCGGCCTCGATCATGTAAGCGCCCGGGTAGCCGACGCGGGTCCAATCCACCAGAAGCGTGAGTGGCAGCACGGCCGCCCAACTCCAGACGGCCAGCACGCGGTACCGCGGTGTCAACGTTGCCCAGATCAGTCCGGCCGCAGCCGACAGGGCGAACAGGTATCCGAAATGCGAAACCCACATGGAGGGCAGATCCAGGAACTGGGTGAACCGCCATCCGGTCGAGCCGGCGTCGTGCTTGTGCAGCAACCGACCCAACTGGCCGCCTCCGGTCCATCTCCAGGACATATATATGACAGCCAGGGCCAACACGCAGGGGATAATGAAGCCGAAGCCGAAACTGCGCCCCAAGGGCAGCGAGGCGGCGCGATGTCGCGGCGTCGCCGGAGAGGACGAAGCGTGCTGTCGCGTTCGCCGCCGGTCCCACCAGACGTACATGAGTGCGACGGGCAAGGCGAAGGCGAAACAGTTGCTCAGGCAGTGCAGAAGCAGGGCGGTGCCGCCGAGGAACAGCCAATAGGGCCGGTCTTCGTCGAGATAGGTCAGGATGGCCCATAGGGAGACGGTGCCGGTGAGCAGCCAGACGGTGTTGTAGCCCCACGCATAATGTGCGTCCGACACCAGCGTGGGGATGACCGAGCAGACCGCTGCGGCCAGGATCGCTTCGGACCGGCCGCCGCCCAGTCTGCGGACGAGGCCGAACGTGAACAGAATCTGAAGCACGCTCGCGGCGGCGATGGGGATGCGCAGCGCCGCTTCGTCGATGGGCAGGTGCAGGCGGCTCAGTAACTCGGCCCAGGTCCGCTGGAGGATCGGCAGCACCGGGCCGTAGTCATGGGCGAAGAACCATTTGATGCCGTAGTTGTGCTGGACGGCCCAGGCGATGGCCACCTGGTCCGAAGTCGCCATGATCGCTCCGAGGTTCCAGATCCGGATGGCCACGGCGACCGCGAGGACGGCCGCTGCGATCGTCCACGTGCGAATGTCCCGCCGGCCACGGCTACGCGGAGCGGTCAGCAACGCAGGAAGTTCACGAGCGGTCGGCAGGGCGGAAAGAGTGGCCATGGTCTGAAAAACCTCGCGATTTCGGGTCGTTGCCGGCCGGCGCGCAACATCCCTGCGCTCGCCGCCCCGGGCTCACGGGTCATATCGGACGGAGAAGATGGCATATTGAGCTTGGCCCTGCTCGGTTCGCCGATTCCGCTGCAATGCACGCGACACTGTGGTGTACACACCATTATGGTGCACGCTTCCCAGCGTGCACCGGTGCAGGCAGGATGCCCACACCACAATCTCGGGCGTGCACATGCCGGCGGGAGCCTGCACCACAACGCCTGTCTGGCTGAGGTGGTCGGGCGAAAGCGGCACGAAAGCGGCACTAGTTGTCGTGCGACCGGCCGGGCAGGGGGGCCAAAGCGTCGGGGTCCGACGAATCGTCCGCTGCGGGGCGGTGATACACCATGTAATGCGGGAAGGGAATCTCGATTCCCAGCTCGTCGAACCGGTTCTTGATGCGACGGAGCATCTCGCGTTTGACCATCCACTGACGCAGCGGCCGCGTTTTGATCATGAGGCGGACGATCACGGCCGACTCGCCGAGGTTGTCGACGCCCACCATCTCGGGGGCGTCGAGGACGAGCGGGCGAAAGACCGGATCCCGGTACAGCTCGTTGGCGACCTCCATCAGGGCAGCCATGACGCGATCGACCTGCTCCTTGTAGGCCACGCGGATGTCCAACACCGCCCGCGACCAGCCGTGCGTCATATTCGTGACGCTCTTGATCTCGCCGTGGGGAATGAAGTGGGCATTGCCCTCGATGTCGCGCAGCTTGGTCATGCGCAAGCTGATGTGTTCGACCATGCCGGAAATGTTACCAATCCTGATGACGTCGTTAATGGCGTACTGGTTTTCCAGCAGGATGATGAATCCGGAGAAGTAGTCTTTAATCAGGCTCTGAGCGCCGAACGCCACGGCCAAGCCCACCACACCGGCCGCTCCCAGCAGGGGGACGATATTGATGCCGACCTCGCTCAGGATCATGAGCATGCCGCCGATGACGATGGCCGTCGAGGCGAAATTGCGGAAGACGGCCGCGAGCGTCTTGGCCCGTGCCTCGCGTTCGGGCTCACCGCCGGCGTCGCCTCGGATCGTGATGAGCCGGACGATCCGTTGCTCGACGACCTTGGTCAACCAGAGCAGCACCATCATGGCCAGGCCGATGCCCGCCACGGGCGGGCCGTGCCGGATCAGCCATTGCAGGATGTTGAACAACGAGAACGGGTTCTGAAGGCGGCGCACCTCCTGCTCGGCCTCAGCAGCTTGGGAACGCTTGCGTTCGGCATCCTCCAGGGCGGTGATGTGCTCGGATTGCAGGTCGTCCAGTTCCGAGCGGAGCTCGCCGATCCGTTTTTCGATCTTGTTGACCTCAGCTTCGGCTTCGCCGGCGCGAGCCTCGGCGTCGTCCACCCGCGCCCACATGGCGCTGACCTGCTCGGTGGGAGCGCCGGTGGAGAGCAGCTTCTCGACGTGCTCGCGGACGCTGTTGTAGCTCTTGCGTGCGTTGACGGCCCGCTGGCGGGCGGTGTCGAGGAGACTTTCTTCGGTCTTGATATTATCCCGAACGGTGGCGATTCGCTCGGTGATGGACTGAAGCTGCTCGGCGGCCTTCTTGGCTTCCGTCTTCGTGACGTGGGCCTTCTGCTGGGCCTCGAGGAGTTCCTTGTTGTCGGGCAGCGCGGTTTGAGCGAGCGGCGGCGCTTCCGAGCCGGTCTGCGAAGCGGCAGGGCTAGCCGGAGCCGCCGGCGCCGGGACGCCCGGCACGGCGGGGACCTGGATGGTCGCCTGTGGGGGGGCCGGCTGGGCAGCCGGTGTGGGGCCGGCCTGCTCTTGTTCCGGTTTGACCTCGGTCGCCAGCGCCTCTGCCGGTTTCGACGTCGCCGTCTCGGGATTCCGCATGCGATTGAGGGCGGCCAAGTCCTGCTCAAGCTTCTTTTCCAGCAAAGCGAATTTCTGCTGTAGCGCGGCGCGTTCGGCGATGGCCAAGTCGAAGCGTTCCTTGGCCAGTTCGCGGGCCCGTTGGAGACCCGTCAGATCCGGAGCCTCACCGGCCGGACGGGAGGCGGCTTCCTGCTGGCGTTCCTCGAGCCGCTTGTCGAGGCGCATGAATGCTTCCTTGGCCTGGGCGTACTCGCTCTTGGGGTCGTCGAGATCCTTCTTGATCTCTTCGAGTTCCGCCTGGGTGTCCGCGATGGTCTTTTCCAGGCGCAAAATGCGTTCGGCCTGCGAGAGCTTGGCCTCGGCGGTGGTAGGGACGTTGTTTTGGGTGGACGCAGCGGCACTCGGTTCCGCGGCCGAGTCAGCCTGCACCGTGACGGGAAGGGTCAGGATGCAGCATGCCAATCCAAGCCGGAATAAAAGCAGACCCGTCGAGCGATTCATCAACTCTTCCTCCGCGCGTTCAGCGGCGTTCGGATGAAAAGGGAGTAGGCGGCATTGCAGGCCGCTCACGATATCCCCAGTACGACCCGAGTGCAACTGTGGTGCGGATACCGTCCGGTGTCACCGGCCGGGCTATAATTCCGCCGGTATTGAAATCGCGAGACTGAGGCTTTTTTGACGAGAATACATCATGCCCACTGCGGCCAGCACAACCTTTCGCGCCAACCGGCTCATCGACGCGACCAGTCCGTATCTCCTGCAGCACGCACACAACCCGGTGGATTGGTATCCCTGGGACAGCGAAGCGCTGGAGCGAGCACGGGCTGAGGATAAGCCGATTTTTCTCAGCATCGGCTACTCGGCCTGCCACTGGTGTCACGTGATGGAGCGCGAGAGCTTCGAGAACGCCGAGATCGCGGATCTGCTCAATCGCGACTTCATCTCCATCAAAGTGGACCGTGAGGAGCGCCCGGATCTGGACGACATCTACATGACGGCGACGGTGCTGTACAACCGGGGCCAGGGCGGCTGGCCCATGAGCGTGTTCCTCACGCCGGAGGGCAAGCCCTTCTACGCAGGCACGTACTTTCCGCCCGAGTCGCGGTGGGGCCGGCCGGGCTTCAAGGACATCCTGATTCAGATTGCCCGGTTGTGGCGCGAGCAGCGGTCACGGCTGGTGGAATCGGCGGAGACGCTCACGGCGGCAATTCGCCAGTACAGTGGACCGGCCAGCGACCCAGGCGGCATCCCGCATGAACTCGTTAGTCGCACCGCCCATCATCTGATCGAGGCGTTTGATCCCCACGACGGTGGCATGCTCAGCGGACCGACCAACAAGTTCCCGCCGTCAATGGCCATGACGCTCATGCTGCGCGAGTACCACCGGACTCGCTCGGCGGGCCGGCCGAATCCCACGCTGCTCGATCGCGTGGAGACGACGCTGCGGAAGATGGCGGCAGGCGGGATCTACGATCAACTCGGCGGCGGCATCGCCCGGTACAGCACCGATCCACAGTGGCTTGTGCCGCATTTCGAGAAGATGCTGTACGACCAGGCATTGGTCAGCGCGGCATACATCGAGGTTTCGCAGGTCACCGGCAAGCCGGAATACGCGGCGGTGGCCGCCGACATCTTCGAGTACGTGCTGCGGGACCTTCGGTCGCATGAGGGCGCGTTCTACTCGTCTCGCGACGCGGACAGCGAAGGCGCCGAGGGCAAGTACTACGTCTGGTCGAAAGCCGAGATCATGAACGTGCTCGGCCCGCGCGACGGCGCGTTGTTTTGCAGCTACTACGACGTGACCGAGGAGGGCAACTGGGAGGGCCGCAACATCCTGCACGTGTCGCGCGACCTCGACGTGGTGGCGAAGCTCAATCAGGTGGAGCCGGGAGAACTGCGGCGGAGTCTCGACGTGTCGCGTCGCAAACTCCTGGCGGCCCGGGCCCAGCGGGTGCCGCCAGGGCTGGACGACAAGATCCTGACGAGCTGGAACGCGCTGATGATCGCGTCACTCGCAATCGGCGGGCGAGTGATGGGCGAGCCGCGGTACGTACAGGCAGCCGTCCGGGCCGCGGACTTCATCCTCCGCGAAATGACCGCGGGCGGCCGACTCCTGAGGACTTACCGCCACGGCAAGGCTCACACGGGGGGCTACCTTGACGACCATGCCTTCTTCGTCGAAGCACTGCTCGAGCTGTATGCGGCCACCTTCGAGCCGCGCTGGCTCCTGGAGGCGATTCGGCTGAACGAGGAGACGCTGGCCCATTTCTGGGATGTCGACGGCGGCGGGTTCTTCCTGACCGCCGACGACGCCGAGCAGTTGGTGGTGCGGTCCAAGGACCTGCAGGATGGGGCGACTCCGGCCGGGAATTCGGTCGCTTTCTCGAATCTGGTTCGCCTGGCGGAGATCCTCGACCGCCAGGATCTGCGAGACCGGGCGGCCCGGATGCTTCAGGCGGTGGCAGGAACCGTCCAGCAGGCGCCATCCGCATTCGCCCGCCTGCTGACGGCCGTCGATCTGTACTATTCGCCGCCGACTGAAGTTGTGGTGGTCGGGCCGCTCAGCGATCCGGCGACGCAGGGATTGATCCAGGCGGCAAATCAGGGGTATGATCCCTACCGGCGCGTACTCTTGCTGGACATCACGCTCGATGCGGCGGATCTGCTGCGCGAGCGAGTTCCGCTGTTCGAGGGCAAGTTACCCGTGCAGGGTCAGCCGGCGGCGTATGTTTGCCGGAATCGGACTTGCGGCAGGCCGGCAACCTCGCCGGAAGAATTGCGCGATGCACTGACGATAAAGGAGTAGGGCCGCGTTCTTGCGGCAGAGCGGAATACCCCTGGGCAAGAGATCCGGCGGGGTTGAACCCCGTCGCTCGCGGTAGGTGCTTGACGCAGGGAAAGGAAGATCGTGGACAGAGTCATCCCGGTTGCCCGGACGTGCATGTGGATCGCCTGCGTCCTGCTGCAGGTCGTGCAGGGGGCCGACACCGCTTGGGGCCAAACTGCGACTCCGCAGGGTGCAGCGGCGCAGAGTGCGACGCCGATGGTGAGCGTGACGGAACCACCGTATCCGAAGAGCCGGCGGGTGCCCGAGGAGATGATGCGCCGCCGTCCACGCCAGGTCATCGCGCTGCCTTCCGAGCCGGGTGAATACGGTCAGGACAAATTGCAGCGGTCCGCCGGCGTTCTCGGGAAGCTTCCGCCGGATGTTCATCGCCTGCCCGAAGGCTACGTGGTGGCGGGACGACAGATGGCGGTCGAACGCCAGGCCGACTGGGTCGTCTGCTACCTGCCAGACGAGCGGCTGGCCAAGTTCTCGCTGAACGAGGCGGCGGGATGGCTGGGCGATTTGGATGCGGCTCGCCTCGGATCGGGGTTGGTGGCTGCCTGCCAGGCCCGGGAAATTTCCGTGGCTCCCGAGGCGCAGGTGATCGTGGAAGAGCCCGGGAAGCGTTGGCGCATCGCCGATCCGCGACGAACGTTGATCGTGGAGCGCGACCGGGACGGGCTGGCCGTGCGGGCCGCGTTGCCGCTGCGACTTTTGCCCAACAAGAGTCTGGCCATGCTCGAGGCGGTGCTCACCGGTTCGCAGCAGACGCCCAGCTTCGCGTTCACCGGTCTGGTGACCGAGTTCCAGGGAAACAACTACCTGCTCACCGAGCACTTGTCGCAAGTGATCACCGTGGCCGAGGAACCACCGAGCGAGACCGGCGGTGGTGATGCGTCGGCTGATTCGGCAGAGACGGACGCCACAGCGACGGCGCCGGCCGGCGATCCGCGGCCGGAGGAGATCATCAAGCAACTGCTTGAGCGCAAGCCTCGCCGGGCCGTTCCGCTTCGGCAGAATGTGCCGGCCGTCGCTCAGCAGGAACCGCCGCCGGTGCGTCCTGACGGTGAGGCCCGCGTCGAGCAGGTCTGGCCCGAGGAGACGCTGGTGGTGGATCAGCCGGGCCGCATCGTGCCCAGTGAGCAGTGGTGGATGTTTGCTTTCGAGGACAAGGGGCACCAGGCATCTCGCCGGCCGGTTCGATTGCTGCCCAACCGCATGCTCGAAAACGCCATCGCTCTGGCGGGCGACGAGTCCATGGGCGTCGTGCTCACGGTGAGCGGTGAGCTGACGGAATACCACGGAACCAATTACCTCCTGCTGCGCAAGGTGCTTGTCCAGCGGGACTGGGGAAACCTGAAATAATGGCACTGATGATGAGCGTTTCGGGCGTGCGGGGCGTGATCGGCGAGTCGATGACGCCCGTTTTGGCTGCCGAGTTGGGCTGTGCGTTCGGCACGTACCTGGGCGGTGGCAAAGTGGTGGTCGGCCGGGATACGCGGCCCAGCGGCCCGATGCTCCAGCGTGCTTTGGTGTCCGGGTTGTTGGCCACCGGGTGCGAGGTGGTCGAGTTGAACATCGCCTCGACGCCGGCGGTTGCGTTCATGGTGCGCCGGCACGGGGCAGCGGGCGGTGTGGTGATCACGGCCAGCCACAACCCGGTGATCTGGAACGGCATCAAGTTTCTGACCGACGAAGGGCTGGCACCGCCGCCCGACCGAGCGCAATCGATCTTCGAGACCTATCGCACCAAGGCGTTCAAACTGGCGGGTGTGGATGCTCTGCGTGCGCCGGCGGTCGACAAGAGCGCCGACGAGGCTCATGTGGAGGCGGCTCTGGGGATCATCTATCCGGATCAGATCGCGGAGAAGCGCTACCGCGTGGTGCTCGACAGCATCAACGGGGCGGGGAGCACTGAAGGCAAGCTCCTCCTGAGCCGGCTGGGATGCGAAGTGATCCACGTCAACGCCGAGCCGAACGGGCGATTCGCCCACACGCCCGAGCCGACGGCCGAGAACCTGACCAGCCTGTGCGAGGCCGTGCGCAAACACAAGGCGCACATCGGCTTCGCCCAGGATCCCGACGCCGATCGCCTGGCCATCGTGGACGAGCACGGCAACTACATTGGCGAGGAGTACACGCTGGCGTTGTGTGCCATGTACATGTTCAAGGCCCATCCGGGACCGATCGCTGCGAATCTGTCCACGTCGCGGATGGTGGATGACCTGGCGGCGGCGGCCGGCGGTCCCTGCCGCGTCGTGCGTTCGGCGGTGGGCGAAGCCAACGTGGTCGCCGCGATGCGAGCCAATGGCTGTCGCTTCGGCGGGGAGGGCAACGGTGGTGTCATCGATCCGCGGGTGGGGCCGGTTCGCGACAGCCTCGTCGGGATGGCGCTCACGCTGCAGCTCATGGCCATTCGCAATGCCGGCATCAGTCAATTGGTCGAGAAGATTCCTCGCTATGTGATGAGCAAGCAGAAGTTCGAATGCTCTTCCGACCGCATTGCCCGAGTGCTGGCGGCGGTTCGCTCGGCCTACGCCCAGGAGAAGATCAACGATATCGACGGCGTGCGGATCGACTTTGCGGAAGGTTGGGTTCACGTGCGCGGCTCGAACACCGAGCCCATCATTCGGATCATTGCCGAGGCGAAAACTCAGGCAGACTGCGATCGCCTCGTCGCCGACGTGCGGAGGATCGCGGACGGGGTGTGAGTCGCGCCGCTTCTCCGAGAACCGGTCATCGCAGAGCCGTGCCCATCCGAATCTGAGATATCCCGGGGATCTGCATCTCCGGGCGTTGGAGCCGTATCATTTCCCAGGATGTTGGATCGCTGGGAGTTGCAGTGGAAGGTAACGTTGCATGGGGTTCGCGAGCGTTGAAGAACAGTTGCAGGTCCTGACCCGAGGATGCGAGCGGATCGAGACGCTCGATGAACTGCGGGCCAAGCTGGAGCATTCGCGGCAGACGAACACGCCGTTGCGGGTGAAGCTGGGGCTGGATCCGACCGCCCCGGACATTCACCTGGGGCACACGGTGGTGCTGCGCAAGATGCGGCAGTTCCAGGATCTGGGGCACAAGGCGGTGCTGATCATTGGCGATTACACGGCCAAGATCGGCGACCCTTCAGGCCGAAGCAAGACCCGGCCCGTGCTGGACAACGAGAGCATCGCTCGCAACGCCAAGACCTATTTCGAGCAGGCCGGCAAGGTTCTGGACACCACCGCGGACAAGCTGGAGATTCGCCACAATAGCGAGTGGCTCGAGCCCATGCGCTTCGCCGACGTGCTCAAGCTGGCCGGCCAGATGACCGTCGGCCAGATGCTCAAACGCGAGGACTTCGCCAACCGCTTCAAATCGGAGACGCCCATCGGCGTGCACGAGTTCCTGTATCCGCTCATGCAGGGCTGGGATAGCGTGTGCATCCGCGCGGACGTGGAGCTGGGTGGCACGGACCAGACGTTCAACAATCTGGTCGGCCGCGACCTGCAGCGCAACGCCGGCCAGAAGCCGCAGATCGTGATGGTCATGCCCATCCTCGTGGGACTCGACGGGCACGAGAAGATGAGCAAGTCGCTGGGCAATTATGTGGGCGTAACCGAAACGCCACACGACCTGTTCGGCAAGCTCATGAGCGTGCCCGACCATTGCATGGCGAACTATTTCACGCTGCTCACGTCCATTCCGGAGCCCGAGATTCGGACGCTGGTGGATCCGGCCCGCACGCATCCCATGGAAGCGAAGAAGCGGCTGGCTTTGGAAGTGACGGCGTCGTTCCACTCACGCGAACAGGCCGAACGGGCTCGCGGCGAGTGGGAGGCGATTCACCAGAAGAGTGCCGGCGCGGGCGGACTGGTCGTGCCCGCCGACACGCCGACGGTTACGGTGGGGCGGGAACTGCGTGAAGCCAACGGTGAAATCCTGAAATTGAAACTGATCGTGCACTGCGGGTTCGCGGCGAGCAACAACGAAGCTCGCCGGCTGATCGGCGAGCGAGGGATTCAGCTCAACGGCCAGGTGATCGAGGATCCGACGGGTACGATCGCGATCAAGAGCGGCGACATTCTGCAACGCGGCAAGCGCAAGTTTGCCCGCCTGCAGGTGGACTGAGGTGTCGCGGTGGAGCATGCCATGAAACTGCCTGAACTCGAGAGCCCCGAACGCTATGCGGGCTTGTACGTGTTTGATTTCGGCGACCAGACCGCGGTGGGTTACACGGCCGAGGAGATCGCCGTCCTGCTCGAGTCGGAGCGGTACAAAGACGGCAAGGTTTACCGCATCCACCGAGCGTTGCCCGACGGCACGATGGAACTTCAGGGCGTGCCGCGGGAAAGATTCCTCAGCGAAGAGGGCATGTTCTTCTACCGTCGGGATCTGGATTCCGCGCGGAACGATTTCGCCGAGCTGGACGATCTGGCCCGGCGCGTGGCGCCGCCGTGCCGGATGAAGCTGCAGTTGGCCCGTCTGGCGCCCGCCGGAAGTGATGTGGCCGGGCAGTCACAGGCGACGGGCGAGACGTACATGACGGTGCTGATCTATCCGGCTGAGTACACGCATGACGTGTCGAAATGGCTGAGCGACGCCGACTTCCGGGGCGGCGACTACGTCGAGGGCGGAATCAGCCTGGTGACGAACTATTACGAGATGAGGGCGACGGTGCTCGAGCGGCGGCAACTCTGGCCCGCCACCGGCATGTCCCGCCCGGCCGAGGAAGTGCTGGCCACGACGCACCTGGCGATTCAGCGCCGCCTGGCGGGGTGATCGCCATCCCGAAACCGGCCCGATGGCGTACAATAGGGCAGGTGCGGCGATGGAATTCATCGGCGAAGTCATTGAGGTCCAGACCGAAGGGGTGGTCAAGCGGCCGGCCCGGTTCCGCTGGCGCGGCCACGACTACCAGATCACCCGCATTCTCCACAGTTGGCACGACTATTCCATGCCCACGGGTTTTCGGCATCCCAAGTGGACCATGCGCCGTCACCGCAACTGCTACATCGTCGAGACGGACACGCACGAGCGGTTCGAGATCTACTTCGACCGCGGCAAGAAGCGGCCTGACTGGGTGTTGCTCAAGCACCTGGGTGCCGTACCGGTCGTGCATTAGGCCACTGCGCAACCGTTGCCCGCAAGAAGGAATTTGCCATAGAGACTCAGAGACAGCAGAGAGAACGGCTTGGTCAAAACAATCAGAACAAGCCGTCAGCTCTGAGTTGTAGCCAAACGGGCGGCTCATCGCTGCTGTGCGCAAAATCTTGGCACTTGCGAAGAGCACAAGCAGTCCCAAGGCTGTTTGCATATAGTCCGGTTCTTGAGAGGGATCGCGTGCACGCCGGTCCACATTTCCCTGCGTGCCTCGCCCGCTTGTGGCGTATACGTCACTCGTCCTCTTGGCCCCGTAAGGGGCAACGGTCAATAGCCGGGTGGCGTAAGCCCCCGGTAGGCGGCGAGGGGCCATTCGCTTCATTCCTTTTGTTTCATGGAGCCCCGACCGGGGCGACAGACGCCAACTCGGCGTCGAGACACGGTTGATGTCGCTCGCCAGTGCGTTGGAGCACGCCTGCATTACTCGCTTATCGGCTGGGAACTGTCGCCCCGTTCGGGGCTGACCATTGTCTATCACAATGAACCGGGGGCTGACGCGCCCGGCTATTGACTACCGCCCGCAAGCGGGCCGGTATGGAACATGCACTCGTGCATTACCGCGTTGCCGCTCATGGAACCGGACAGGCCGGTTGCGTAGCCGGCACGTAGATGATCCGCGTGGGCTGCGTGGGCAGGTACGCGTTGCGAGCGGGGATGTCGAGCCGATTGAACGGCTTGTAATCCTGGATCGCACCGACGCGGGCGATGCGAAGACTCTTGCGCAAAATGCCCTTGCCGCTGGCCGTGCTGTCGCTGAAGCGGCCCTGACCGTAGCCCACTCCCTTGGTTCCCGACAGGTTTGAAGAGAAGTATTTCAAGCCGACGATTTTGCCCTTCTTCTTCTCGCCGCGCCCGTCGTCAGCCTTCGCTTGCGCTTCGGACTCCGGCTCGCGAATCCAGTCGATGAAGACGACGGAATGCCCACCGGGCGGTGTGGTGCTGTAGCTGAGGAAATCGCCGGGCTTGGCGTCTTCGAAGTCTTCGATCGCCCGGCCCAGGCCGTAGGACGTGATGGCTCGCTGCTCACAGTCGCCGGGGCCTTCGATGTACCACAGCTGGAGCATGTTGAACAGATCGTTGAACGTCATGCCGTTGAAGTCATCGGGATCCAGTCCCTTCTGGATGTTCCGCAGCTTCATGGCCCGGATGAAGATTTCGAACGTCAGCCCGCAGCAGTAACTGCATCGCGAACCGTCGGGATAGGCTTTGGCCACGACCATGCCCTTGTACCACATGTCCTGCGTGACGCCGTTGTACAGATCGTACTCGCGGGGCGTCCAGCCGCAGTGGTAGGGGTACGAACCGTCGAGCGGATAAGCGTCGATGACGCGCAGGACGTAGGGATTGAGCGAGCCCTCTTCGTCGTCCTGGATGATCTCCTCGCGGGCCATGGCCTTTTGGAGATGCTTGTCCACGGGCGAAAAGCCGCGCTCGTCCACGGGATAGACGCGGGGCGTATAGGTGTACCGGCGAGGCGGGGGCTTGGCGGCGGAGGCGGGCTGGGTGGTTGATGAGTCGGTCGCAGGGGCCGGCTCCAGCGTCGTGTCGACCGGCGAAGCGGCGGCGTCCGACCGGCTGGACGGGTGAGCTGCCGCACCGGTCGAGAGACTTTGGCAGCCCGCGAATGCCGTCAGAATGCCTATTCCGGCCAGGATACCCAAGACATGCCTCGAGTTCATGATGGCCTCCGAATAAGGGGGTTGCTGACACGGATTCAGACTTGCCTTATACTCCCTCTCCTGTCGCCGTCGCAAGCGGTTTTTCGTGTGGCAGAGTCGAAAGTGTCGCCCCCGCAGCATCTCCGCCAGGAAGGAGGCCTGAAGTGAGCAATCCGTCCGTCGAAAAAGCGTACCAACTCGCCAAAGAGCGCTATGCCGAGCTCGGTGTCGATACCGACAAGGCCATGGCCGCCCTGAAGCGGATCCCGGTGTCTCTGCATTGCTGGCAGGGGGATGACGTGGGCGGATTCGAGTCCGCCATGGGGCTGAGCGGCGGCATCCAGGCCACCGGCAACTACCCCGGCAAGGCCCGCACGCCCGACGAACTCCGTGCCGATCTGGATTTGGCGTACAGCCTGATCCCCGGCAAGCACCGCCTGAACCTGCACGCCATCTACCTGGACGCCGGCAAGAAGGTCGAGCGCAACGCCATTAAGCCCGAGCACTTCGCGAGCTGGATCGACTGGGCCAAGGGCAAGCTGCACGGCATGGACTTCAACCCGACGTACTTCTCGCATCCCAAGGCCGCCGACGGTTTCACGCTGTCGCATCAGGATGAGGGGATCCGCAAGTACTGGATCGAGCACGGCATCGCCTGCCGCAAGATCGGCGAGGCGTTCGGCAAGCAACTGGGCACGACGTGCGTGACCAACTTCTGGATTCCCGACGGCTACAAGGACATGGTGGTGGACAAGAAGGCCCCGCGGGAACGGCTGGTCCAGTCGCTGGACGCCATCTTCGCCGAGAAGATCGATCCGAAGTACAACCTGGACGCCGTGGAAGGCAAGCTGTTCGGCATCGGGGCCGAGAGCTACACCGTCGGCTCGCACGATTTCTACCTGGCCTACGCGGTGTCGCGCGGTGTGCTGCTCACGCTGGACGCGGGCCACTTCCACCCGACGGAGGTGATCTCGCAGAAGCTGTCGGCGGTATTGTGCTTCGCCAAAGAACTGCTCTTGCACGTCAGCCGGCCCGTGCGCTGGGACAGCGATCACGTGGTGATCCTGGACGATGAGCTGTACGCCATCGCCCAGGAGATCGTCCGCAACGGCTACACGGACAAGGTCCACATCGGCCTGGACTACTTCGACGCCAGCATCAACCGCGTGGCGGCCTGGGTGATCGGGACGCGGAACATGATCAAGGCGCTGCTGGCCGCTCTGCTGGAGCCGACGGACCGGCTGCGTCAGTACGAGACCAGCGGCGACTTCACTTCGCGGTTGGCCATGCTGGAGGAGGTCAAGACGCTGCCGTTCGGTGCAGTGTGGGATTACTACTGCCTGCAGTCCGGCGTGCCCGTCGGGCCCGACTGGCTGGCCAAGGTCAAGGAGTACGAGGCCAACGTCCTGAGCAAGCGCTGAGCATTGTTCACCACGGAGGCACGGAGGGCACGGAGAAATGCTGGACGAGCATGAACCATGTCCAAGCTTCTGTGGGAAGGGCTCACTGATCGGATCATCGGCGCGGCCATCGACGTGCACAAGGAGCTGGGGCCTGGCTTGCTCGAGTCGGCATATGAAGAGTGACTTTGTCGTGAACTGGACTGGGCAGAAATCAGCTGCAGGCGTCAAGTCGAAGTGCCGGTACGTTACAAGGGTCAGGCAATCGACGTTAATTACCGCATTGACGTCCTGGTCGAAGACAGAGTACTGCTCGAACTGAGGGCGGTTGAGACGCTGCTCCCGCTCCATGAGGCACAACTGCTCACGTACATGAAGCTGAGCGGCATGCGGGTGGGCCTGCCATCAACTTCAACACGACGGTCCTTGTCGAGGGTGTTCGCAGACGTGTGCTTTGACAACCGGCTACGGAGGCTTCTCCGTGCCCTCCGTGTCTCCGTGGTGAAAACTCTGGAGGTTTGATATCGTGATTGCAGGTCCCATTCTCGGCGTGTTGTATCACTCCATCGGCGGCTTCGCTTCGGGCAGCTTTTATATTCCCTACCGCAAGGTGAAGAACTGGGCGTGGGAGGTGTACTGGCTGGCGGGCGGCGTTTTCTCGTGGATCATCGCTCCGGCGTTCTTTGCCTGGGCGGTCGCCCGGGCGGCCGGCGTGGATCTGCTGCCGATTCTGCAGGAGGGCCTGCGGGAGCATCGCACGGCCATGATCTGGGCGTACATCTTCGGGGCCATGTGGGGAGTCGGCGGGCTGACGTTCGGCCTGACCATGCGCTACCTGGGCATGTCGCTGGGCATGGCGGTGGCGCTGGGCTTCTGCGCGTTCTTCGGCACGCTCGTGCCGCCGCTGCTGGGCATGGTGGTCGGCTTCGGCTGGTTCGGCGGGCTGGAACAATACCTGCCACCGATCTACGACCAGAATTTCCTCGATTTGCTCAAGAGCCCCTCGGGCCTGGTCACGCTTGCCGGCCTGGGCGTCTGCCTGGCCGGCATCGCCCTGTGCGGCAAGGCCGGCATGAGCAAGGAACGTGAACTGCCCGAAGAGGACAAGAAGGCGACCATTGCCGAGTTCAGCTACGTCAAGGGCATGTGGGTGGCGGTGTTCTCGGGGATCATGAGCGCGTGCATGGCGTTCGCGATCAAGTCGGGCGATCCCATGGGCGCGATCGCGCAGGCCAAGGGTGTCTCCGACGTGTTCAAGAACACGCCCGTGCTCATCGTGGTGTTGCTGGGCGGGTTCACCACGAACTTCATCTGGTGCATGATCCTGTGCGCCATGAACGGCTCGTTCAGCCACTTCTTCAGCGGGCGGGGAGCGTCGATCACGAGCAACTACTTCTTCTCGGCCCTGGCCGGCACGACCTGGTACCTGCAGTTCTTCTTCTACAGCATGGGCACGACCAAGATGGGCAAATATGACTTCGCCAGTTGGACACTGCACATGGCGACCATCATCATCTTCTCTAACATGTGGGGCCTCATTCTGCAGGAGTGGAAGGGCACCAGCCGGCGAACGCACAATCTGATCCGGCTGGGCATCATCGTGCTCATCGCTTCGACGGTGATCGTGGGCGGCGGTACGTACATGAAGACGGCGGAGATGGCCGCGACGGCGCCCGCGCATTGAGCGGAGGCCGTCAGATGGGCGTCGACCAGCGTTAGGAGCGTACGCTGGTCGGCAAGGTCAGTGGCGCGACAGATAGCCCACACGGACACGATAAGGAAAAGGATCCCACAGGAGAGAAGGGAGGCAACGGAGAGGCATCTCCGTTGCCTCCCTCGCTTCTCGTCAGCCTACCCTCGTCGGAAGTATCAGTGGAGCGCTGCTGAGCGGCAGGGTTGCCGGTCTTATGTGTACTCGCGGGCTCGATTGCCCGGGCAGCTCAAGGAACGTCCGAGACGCTCAGAGAGCGTCATCCTCGGCGCGCGGAGGCCACGGAGAAGACGGCTGCGAGTCGGCCCGCTGCAGATTGTGCGGTGGACAACCATCGACTTGCTGGGTTCGCCGCTGACGCTGCCCCGCAAGGGGCAGCGGTCAGTAGCCGGGCGGCGTCAGCTCCCGGTTGGCGACGTGGCTCCGTTCGCTTCCTTCCTTTCGTCTCATGGAGCCCCGATAGGGGCGAGAGATGCAACGCGGCGTTCGATCACAAGCTATGGAGGGCTCTCAGCTGTCACTAGGCTGGCCGGTGTCTAGCTCACAGCTCACAGCTCACAGCTCATAGCTTAGAGCTCACAGCTTGTCACGTTACCGCGACGTGGGCGCGGCGGGATTCGTAGGCTTCGCAGACGGTGCGAAAGACCTGGTCCACGGTGATCTGCTGCATGCAGAGGTTGTTGCGGCAGGCGGACAGGCGGTTGTTGTAAGCGTTCACGCAGGGGCTGCAGGCAAGGCCCGCCCACAGGATGTGGCTGCGCGGCGAGCGGACGCCGAAGGCGGCGGGTGTCTCGGGCCCGAAAAGCGTCACTACATCGATGCCGGTCAGGCTCGCGAAATGAGCGGGGCCGCTGTCGTTGGTGATCAGCACTTCAGCTAGATTGTAGAGTGCCATGAGCTCGGACATGCTGGTGCGGCCGGCCATGTTCACGCAGCGATCCGATCCGACCGAACGGGCGAGCTCGGCCACCGGCCCGGCTTCCGACGGCGCGCCGGTGAACGCGATATTGAGCTCGGGATACTGACGCAGCAGCCGGCGGGCCAGTTCGAGATAGCGCTCCTGCGGCCACTTGCGCAGGGGCAGCAGATCGCTGCAGTTGGCGTTCAGCAGGATCAGCGGTGTGACGTCATCTTTTCCCAGGAGTTCGCGCAGCGTGCGCCGGACGGAAGCGGTGTCGGCGTCGCTCGCCCGGAACGAACCGGGCGCGTTCGACGATCCCTGTTCGCTTGGCAGCATGGCGTCCGGCTCTTTCTTGAATCGCAGGTTGAGTGCCGGCAACGTATCCGGATCGGCGGTGATGGCCTCGACTTGCATGAGGAAGATGTCACCCGCGTGCAGGTGCGAGTTGAACGAAAGCCGATGGGTCATGAGGTCGCCTCGATAGGGGCCGCCACCAGCGAATCCGTGGAAGCCGACGCGCCGGCGAGCGCCGCTCAGGTAGCTGAGGACAGCCGACGAGCGGGCGAAGAACTCGAAATCGACGGCGGTGTCGATCTTCTCGCGTCGCATACGGGCGAGAGCACGGAGCGTGTCCCCGGCAAACCGCACGAGACCCTTGGTGCGGATGGCGATGACATTCTCGGGCGGGATGAGACGCATGAAGTCCAGGATGGGGCGGTTTTCCTCAAAGACGAGGAAGAAAACATTCTCCGCACCGACCATTTGGATGGCACGGCGCAGAGCGGGGCCGGCCAGTACGGTGGCGCCTTGCTCGGCCAACTTGACGATGACAATACGGCGAGGCGGGCCGGCCGGTGTTCGTCCGCGCAGGAGCGTGGCCGCTCGCCGCAGTTGCGTGAGCACCCAGCATGTGGGAACGCCCAGCCAACAGTCCAGGCGTCGCATGGTGTTGATGTTCATGGCATCCTGCCTTCGAGAGCGGGTTTACTTCCGCTTTTCGCGAATCTCCAATCTCACACTTGAATGTGTTCGAGGACGGTCATCTCCTCTTCCGAGGCGGGCAAGATGCCCGCTCCCCAGGCCCCAGCCCCCAGCCCCCGTTTCTCAAGCCTCAAGCCTCAGGTCTCAAGCCTATTCCTTCACATTCGTTATCACCATCCAATCGCTGTCCTTCTTGGCTTCGTCGGGGGCGAAGCCGATAACGCGAGCAAGGTTGCCCATGCCCGCCATCTTGGCCAGGCCGTATTCGTCACGGTCGAGGATGAGATACACCGGCTTGGGCGATTCGAGCAACGATCGGGCTCGATCCATCACCATGCTCCGCAGATTGTCGTGGCTCTTGGTGCGATCGACAAATAGATTGACGATCTCGGCCGGTTGGATCATCTGCTTGGTGTAGCGAGCATAATAGAAGCTCAGTCGCGAATCCTGGCGTCGGCTGACCCAGTACACGTCGGCGTCGTCAGGAACACCGTTGTCCTCGAGAACCTGGTGAAGCGCGGTCACCTTGCCGATGTTGTTCATCGCCTGGCCGCAGAAGAACCACGAGGCCATGAATGCCAGCACGGACGTGGTTGCCGTCAGGCCGAAGGCGACCCAGGCGCGACCCAGCACAAACGCCAATCCGGCCAGGAGAAGCAGCACGAGTGTGCCGGCCGCGATGATAGTGAGGGCCATCGCCAGGTCCGGCATTTCGCGGCGGAGGAAGAAGTAGCCGCCGATAAGACCGCCGACGCCGGCGAGAGCCAGGATCGGCAGGAGCACGCGACCGGGCCGTATCCATCGTTGCGGCTCAGCGTAGAATCGCTCGGCCACTACGCCCAGCAGGAGCACGAGGGCGGGGATCATCGGGGCCACGTAATAGGGCTTCTTGAACTCGATGAGCGACATGACGACCGCGCCGATCAACGCCCACAGCCCCGCGTACAACAGGGCGGACCGTTCGCGGGCGTACTTGCGCAGCCACGGCGCCGCGGCAGCCTCGAACACCATGAACACCCACGGCAGGACCATGCCGGCGATCCTCGGCACGTAGTAAAAGATGCCGCGCGGCCGTGTGTCATCGTACTTGCCCTGAACCCGCTGCATGTACTGCCAGTTCCACAGATTCCAGGCGTGCGGGTGCTCGCGGCCCACGAGGTACATCCAGGGCACGAAGCACAGGGCGAACACCACCAGGCCGGGGAGAATGTACAGCTCCTTGAAGGCTTGGATGGTGCGCCGGCCGATGCCGGGATTGCCGAAGAGGTCCGCCAGTGCCAGCGTCCAACCCTGGCCGTACGCGCGAAGGGCTGCCTTACCGGATCCCGGACTGCGCTGGAGGAGGATGCTCCAGGCCTGTTGCGTGCCCTGGGCGACGAACGACAGGGGACGGTCGAGATACCACCAGGCGGCGATCGGAAGGGCGACCATGACCAGCGGGAACGGTCCCTTGGCCATCATGCCCATGCCGAGCGCGACATAATAGAAGAAAAAGTGCAAGCGCCGCTTGTTCGAGCCCAAGGGCTGGTTGACGCCGATCCAGAAGTGGAAGTGGGCCCACACGCAGCAGAACGTGAGCAGCATCTCCACCGTGGCATTGGGGGCATACAGGAGGAAGAACAGGCTGGAGGCGCCCACGACGGCGGTGACGCGTCCCACGCGAGGACTGAACATGAACGCGGCCAGTTTCCACAGGAGCAAGACCGTACCAAACGCAGCCAGCGCCGACGGCAGCCGGGCGATGAACGTGGTAACCGGCAGGCCCGTGTTCGGGTCGTGGGGTAACACGTACGACAGACCGGCGATGATCCAGTAGGGCAGTGGCGGCTTGCGGACGTAGGGCTCACCCAGGTAGTGCGGCACGAGCCAGTTGCCGGTCATGCGCATGTCGCGGGCGCATTGGGCCACCAGTGCCTCGTGGTCACCCATCTTGGGCCCGCCGGTCACGGGCACCAGCGTGGCCACGAAGACGAATAGGAGAATGACCAAGTCCAATCCCCACCGTCGACTTGTGGCAGCCGGATGCTCTGGATGCGTCCCCACCTCGTCGGCGGGACTGCTGGTCGTCACATTCATGGGCAGACTCCGTTCATTACCGTCTGCGTTCGGTTTACGCATTCGTCCGTGTCGTAACGGGCTCAGGGAGCCCGGGGCCGTGCACCCCTGCGCGTTGGGGGGCCGCCGGATGTCGCGAGCATGCTACGGGAACTCGCCCGCAGCGCCAACGATGGCCGCCGGCAGCAAGGGGTGCCAAGGCCGGGCGAATCCGGTTGTGCCCGGACCGATAAACGGCGTTGGCGCACCGGTGGAGGACGCTACGCCCGATATTTCGGAGCGGACTGGACTTCTGAACGGCATTCGTGCCGGCAGTTGCCGAGTCACGGACGGACAAAGCCAGATTCCTGGCGCAAAACGCCCCGCTTCATGGTACAATTCTGTTGACAGAACTGCCGTAATACTGTGGTCAGAGCCACCTGGGGCCGCCGAGGCCGTGGAGGGAGAGCAGTGCGCGAACGTCGCTTCTTTGTCCTGGGCACACTCGTCGTCGCCGGACTGGCCGGTGCCGTTTCCGAACGGACGGCGTGGGGCCAGCGTCCGCTGGGCATCGACGTCTCCAAGTGGCAGCCCACGGTCGATTGGAACCAGGTGTACGCCTCGGGCCGGGTGTTCGCCTTCATCAAGGCGACCGAAGCCTGGGATTACACCGATCCGCTCCTGGCCACGCACACGGCCAACGCCCACGCGGCGGGAATGCTCATCGGCGTATACCATTTTGCCCGGCCGGACCTGGGCCGCACGGGGACGGAGGAAGCCAACTGGTTCGTTTCCAGAGCCGGTGCGTACATGGGGCCGGGCTATCTGCCGCCGGTCCTGGATCTCGAGCGGACGGCAGGGGGCCTGGGGACGTGGGCGCACGACTTCTGCAACCGGGTCTATCAGCTCAAAGGCGTGCGGCCGCTGATCTATACCAACTGGAGCATCGCCAACTCGCATCTCAACAGCAGCCACACGGTGTGGGACTTGTGGCACGCCAATCCGACCGACGGCGATCCCCAAATCGGGAATCCTTCGGTTCCCCACTGGCCAACGTGGACGTTCTGGCAGTACAGTTGGACCGGCTCGGTGCCGGGCATCCCGGGCAACTGCGACCTGGACGTCTTCAACGGTACGCACGAACAACTGCTCGCCTACGTGACGCCGGGCGGCAACCGTCCACCCAAGATCGCGATCCATCCGGCCAACAGCGAAGTGGCATTCGGAGAGTCGGCCATCTTCACGGTCGCGGCTACGGGGGGAACGCCGCTGAGCTACCAGTGGCAGAAGAATCAGGTCGATCTCTCTGATGGTGGCAACGTTGCCGGCGCACGCTCGGCTACGCTGGTGATCTCCAACTGCACCGCGAGCGACGTGGCCAATTACCGCTGCGTGGTGACCAACGCCAACGGCTCGGCCACGACCAATGCCGCCATCCTGACGATTGGATCGCTACCGACGGTGTACATCGTCGAGAGCCGCGCGGGTGGGCAGCATTACTCCAATTACTCCGAGACGGGCGTATGGTCCGACGCCACAGCCAAAAGCACGGCCGATGGTTGTACCCCGGGCATCGGCAGCCGATGGTGCACGATTTCCAATGCGCCGGCGACCGCGGTCTTTCGCTTCACGCCGGCGATCGGCGGTACTTGGGAGGTCTTCACCACCAACTGCAACACGAACAACAGCGGCAATCCGCTCATTCACCGCGTGACCCACGTCGGCGGGACGACGGCCGTTGCGGTCTGCCAGAACTCCAGTTGCACGAACAACGCCATCAACAAGTGGTACTCGCTGGGGCAATACCGCTTGAACGCCGGAACGCAGTACACGGTCACGCTGGACGGTTCGACAACCGGCGGCTCACTGCCGAGCGGGAACGCGGGCCGGTCCGATGCCGTCAAATGGGTTCTGATCTACCAACCGGGCGATTTCGACGGCGACACCGACGTGGATCAGGACGACTTCGCCATTCTGCAGACTTGCCTGGGGAAATGGAACGTGTCAGGCGATCCGGTGTGTGGACTGACCGACCTCGACGGGAACGGAGTGGTTGCCACTCGCGACGTGGATCTGTTCAGCAATTGCATGTCCGGCCCGGAAAACCCCGCGCGTCCTGACTGCCTGACCAACCCGTGAGGCCAAGGCTGCTCACGGAACGCCAATTAGAGGACTGACGACCAGGACCCTCATTTTGACCCTCGTAGATCTTTTCTCGATCATCATCCACGTAGTGGTCGGCAGGGAGCGTGGCTGCCCACTCGTGCATGCCCGTGAGGAATCGATCTCAGGCTGCGGGGCCATCAGCGGCGGGTTCGCCTGAATTCGCAGCTAATTTCTCCTGGATGGCTTCCAGGACGAGAGTCGTCGGGTCCTTGCCCTTGGCGGCCCCGTGGAGGAAGAGCTACTCCAGCCGACGAGGCGGGCGAGACGCCCGCCCCCCAGCTTGACGTGCTGCCGGCCGGCCTCGATTATCAGCTGCGATGTCGTGCACCGAGTCCTCAAATCGAGCGGACGATCATGCGCGCTCGCGCGAGCCGAAGCGTCGAGTGCGTATGCTCGTGATCGCGGGTGCGTTCGTGCTTTTGCCGACCATCATTCTGGCCGGGGCGTGGCGGCTGGGTGGCGCGTCGGCGCTCGAAGACGACTTGCTGTACTACTTGCCGATCCGGGCCTACATCGGCGAGCGCGTCGCGGCTGGCGAGTTTCCTTTGTGGAACCCGCTGGTGGGCATGGGCACGAGCATCGCCGCCGATCCGCAGAGCGGCTTGTGGTACCCGCCGACGTATCTGTTCGCGGTCTTGCCGGCACGGGTCGCGTACCCGCTCAACATCATCCTGCACTTCGCGCTAGCCGGCTGGGGGATGTACCGGTTTCTGCGGGCGAGCGGTCGCGATTGGCAGGCCACGTTTCTGGGGGCGCTGGCGTTCGAGTTCTGCGGCTTCCTGGTCGCCCATCGCGTGCATCTGACCATGCTTCAGGCGGTGGCGTGGATTCCGTGGATCCTTTTTGGTTGGCGGCGGTTCGCGGACACCGGGCGGTATCGCCACTTCGCCCTCGCATCGCTGGCGTTCGGACTGCAGATGTTGGTGCAGCACACGCAGATCTCGATCATGACGGCGATTATCGTCACCGGTTACGTCATGATCGTGTTACTGCCGGTCCGCACTTCGCTGTGGTGGCGATACCCGTTGGGCATGACGCTCGGGGCGGGAATCGGGGCGGTGCAAACGCTGCCCACACTGGCTCAACTGGGAGCGAGCGGCCGAGGCGTCGCGACGTTCAGCACCTTCGTTGAAAACTCGTGGGTGCCTTCGTCGGCGGTGATGATGCTCTTTCCGCTGTTCTTCGGAAACCGCACGCCGAACCTCGGGACGCAACCCTGGTGGGGGCTCTCGCATTTCTGCGAGCAGTTCGCGTACGGATCGATCGCGGTGCTGGTCTTGAGCGTAGCGTCCTATTCGCTGCTCACCGCGTCACCGCGTCGCCGCGTCGCCGCGTCATCCGGCCCTCAACAGAACGAAGATTCCGGGCAAGCGGTTCAGCGCGAGGTCAGATTCTGGTGGGCTGCCTGCGGCGTAGCGCTATTGATCGCTCTCGGTCAGCTCACGCCGCTGAGCCGGCTGTTGTTCGAAGTGCCCGTGTATCGCAACCTTCGTGTGCCGGCTCGATGGATTTTGGTCTGGTCGCTGGCCATGCCCATCCTGGCCTCGGCGGTGATCACGACCCTTCGGCAGGGCGGGCCGGCCGGTGAGCGGGCGAGCCGAGCGCTGCGTTTTGCCGGTACGCGGGTGCTGCCGGCAGCCGTGTTGCTGTGCGTGTTGTTAGTCGGCGTCGCTCGCTGGCAGGTGGCGGCGCTGGAAGCGGCATACGGACAACATTGGGGAGTGCCGGCAGTCTTGCAGGGGCTCCGGACGGCGGTTCGCTGGGACAATCCGGCCATCTGGTGGCCTCTCGCCGTGATGGTGGCGAGTATCGTCGTGCTGCTTCGCTGGGCGCGCCGGCCGGACCGCCGTTCGCCGGTGCCGGTCATCGTGGTGATGCTGGTGGATTTGGCGAGCGTGGCCGGTGTGGTTGATATCGATCAGAACACGTACTCGTGCGATCAAGTTTCGGCCGCGCCGTCGCTGGTCAAGGCAATTCGTGAACTCCAACCCCAGCCGGGCCACCGGTTGCTTGTCCCCCGGTACCAGGCCGACTACCATCGCCCGCTCGAGGTGTTGTGGCCGGAGACCAATGTTCGGCACGGTATTGAGACGTTCAACACGTACGGTCCGTTCTGGCCCAAGGCGAACCGGTTGCTGTTGCGGTTCATGCCGTGGGGCTCGAGCGAGGCCATGCTCGAGCTGCTGCGGAACCGGGAGCTGTGTGCGGCGCTAGGCGTGCGATTCATCGCGGCTCGCACGGCCGAGGAGCATGCCATCGTGGCCGCCGCCCGCGCTCCGGCCGTGGATGCGCCGCCCATGGCCATCGCCGGCACGCGGGATTGGTGCGACGTGCGGGCAGGCACGGACCTGCGCTGGCCCGTGCGGGTAGACGTGCCGGGCATCTACGAGCTGCAGTTGCAGGCTCGGCCCGGCGCCGACGTGGCGAGCCAATGGTTCGTCCGATTGGAGACGCCCGAGTTCGACCAGGTGGGCTTTGCGCGACGGCTTGAGCCGGTGGATCTCTGCGAGGGGGAGCGTACGCTGCGGTTCTTGTTCGTCTGTCCGAAACCGGCGGGGGAACTCTTCGTACGCGTGAAATCGGAACGCGGCCACGCCGTCAGCGTTAAAGACGCCTTGTTTCGACAGGTGGCCGAGATAGGTCCGCCGGATGAGACCGCCGCTGAGAGTTCCGGGCTCGAGTTGAGGACGGTGACGCCGGACGGCGTGAGCCTCTTCGAGTGTCGGCAAGCCGTCCCTCTGCTGCGGGTCGTGCAGACCGCCCATCCGGTGGCCGATGTAAACTCCGCCGTGGCCTGGCTATGGAGCCAGCCACCGATTAGCCCGGAGTCCGAAGCGATCTTCGAGTGGAAGAGCGACTGGGGCACGCCGCCTCAATTGGCCAGCGGCGGCATCGTCGAATGGGAGAGAAAGACCGCCGGCCAGGTCGAGGCGAAGGTAAACTGCCAGTCCGACTCGCTGCTGGTCTTCAACGAGTCGTTTGATCCAGGCTGGCGGGCCGAGGTCGATGGTGTCCCCACCCGCATCCATCGGGTGAACGCGGTCGTTCAGGGCGTCATCGTACCACAAGGGTTGTCCAAGGTTTCCTTTCGGTATCACCCTCCGGGGTTTGTGGCGGGATTGCTGGTTTCCGGCTTCTCGCTGGCGGTCCTGGCCGTCGGGGGGTTCGCCAAGCCGCGATTCATCGCGTCTAGACCTGCTGCGGAAGAAAAGCAGGCGTCACGCTCCGCGGGTTGCCGATAGACGGCGAGCGGGTTTTTGCGGCCGGGTGACTCGGAACTGACAGGATCGGGTCACCGCGGACGTCATTATCTCGAGAGCGGAGGTCCGCCCGCGGTAGTCCCCGGTGGGCCAGGACCGCTAAGCTATGGATACGCCGGCTTGGACAAGGCGATGATGACAGGACCGCAGGAGCCGGCGGGATCCCGGGTTGCAACAAGGAGAAATCCAATGAATCGGTACAGACGTGGATGGCCGTACCTTCTCGTCGTGGTTCTGCTGAGCGGTACGACGGCTTGGGCGCAAGCGGCCCGGCAAGGGGAGCGTCAGGAGCCGGCGGTGGAGCCGCCTCCGAGCGAGCAGACCATCAATATCCTGCAGGCCATGTCGGAGGCGTTCCGCCGCGTGGCCAGCAGAGTCAAGCCGGCGGTGGTCCAGATTGAAGCGACCGTCGGGCCGGACGAGACGGACCAGCCGCAGCGGCGGCCACAAATCGACCCCCGGCAATTGCCTGAGCCGTTCCGAGAGTTCTTTGAGGAGTTCGACGGTCTGCCGCAACGGCCCACGCCGCAGTATGGGCGGGGCAGCGGCGTGATCATCGATGCCGAGCAAGGTTTCATACTGACCAATAGTCACGTGGTCGGCGGCGACGAACAGCGCTCCGCCCAGCAGCGAAGCACACGGCGTAAGTCCGATCCCAAGCGGGTGCGGCTGGACGTGACGCTCGACAACGGCCGCAAGGTCCAGGCTGTCATCGTGGGCCAGGATCCCAAGACCGATATCGCTCTGATTCGCATCCGCGAGGCAGACCTGGAACATCTCAAGGCCTCGGGCGTGAAGCTCCAGGCACTGCCGATTGGTGATAGCTCCAAGGTGGAGGTCGGCGATTGGGTGCTGGCCATCGGGGCGCCGTTCGGCATGGCTCAGTCCGTCACGCAGGGGATTATCTCCGCCACCGGACGCAGCAATGTCGGCATCGTCGATATCGAGGACTTCATTCAGACCGACGCTGCCATCAATCCGGGTAACAGCGGCGGCCCGCTGGTCAACATGCGGGGCGAACTCATCGGCATCAATACCGCCATCGCGACCAGTGGCCTGACTCGCGGCTACATGGGCATCGGGTTCGCCATCCCGAGCGAGATGGTCATGCAGGTGCTGCCGGATCTGAAGGAAGGGCGCGAGATCGTTCGCGGTTATCTGGGCGTGGCCATCATCGGGCTGGATCAGCGGCCGGGGCTGGCTCGCACGTTCGGCCTGGAAGAAGACCGCGGCATTCTGATCGAGGAGATTCGGCCCAACAGCCCGGCCAGCAAGGCGGGGCTCAAGCCCGAAGACGTGATCTTGGCCGTGGGCGATCGGCAGATTCAGACGGTGAATGAATTGCAAAACTTGGTGGCACGCACCCGGCCGGGCGAGACGCTGGACCTGATCGTCTGGCGAGACAACAAGAAGATCACCATTCCGGTCGAGATCGAAAAGCAGCCTGAGGACTTTTACACCACTCGCACGTGGCAGCGCAACGGACGGGCCCCGGAAGGTGAGGACGAATCGCAGGGCACTGCCATCGAGTCCGTCGGCATGACCGTGGCTCGCATGACGCCGGAACTGGCCAAGCGCTACGGCTGGGAGTATGACGAGGTCAAGAACCAGATCGTCGTCACCGAGGTGGACCCGCTGGGCGAGGCTGGTGCACTGCGAATTTCGGAGGGGGACATCATCGTCAGCGTTCAAGGTGAAGCGGTCAAGAGCCCGGTCGCTCTGAGGAAGGCGCTGAGCTCCGAAGCTCTGAAATCCGGCGTTCGCCTCCGCGTCCGCACACCTCAAGGCACGCGCACGCTACTCCTCGAGGTGGCCCCGTAGGCCGGTTTCCGCCCGGCGTTGCGTACCTTGAGCACCTAAAGATGCGGCGGGGCTCAAGCCTCGCCGCTCGTGGAATGAGATCGACCTGTCCCCGTCCGGCGTTTCGCGTCGGGCGGGGCCTTTTTATCGTTTCTTGCCTTTGAGGAAGTTGTCCAGCTTTTCGAACATGCTGTTGCGCAGATCGGGCGAACTGTCGAGAAAGCTCAGCATGGCGGCCGCGACGACCTTCTCCTTGACGTACCCGGATTTGGAACACTCCCGGTCGAACGCGGAGACCAGCTTGTTAGGCAGGTAATAAGACCGTTTGGGCTTTTCCATCGCAATTGCTTCCTCTGTTCCCAGGACACAGCCGGTCTCGCGGGCCCGACTCCCGCTCGAGGACCGAACCCCGGCGGCGGAAGGCGGGCTTGCCGAAGCGCGTTCGCAACGGCTCGGCGAGGACCGCTTATCCTATTATCCTATTGAGATTCCCGCGCGGGTCAACGGCAGAATTGAATCCATCCCACAGCCTTTCCCACGGGCCGGCGGGGCGCGACTGACGTCGCACAGCCGGGCTCCCGGAAGGCCGGCCGACGCGCATATTATGTCGCCAGCCGAGGCGACTGTCCACCGTCTTTCCGCGTTGACACGAGGGGGCCACCGACTATAATCGCCGCGACTTCAAGTACTGTGGCGAGGATGGTTTGCTGGCGCGCGAGCCGTCCCGGACCTGAGCGGTCCCATCCATTCGGACCGCTTGATCGCCCCGAGGTTCCGTCTTGTACACTGTCGATCGTTTCTTTCTGGGGCTACTGTGTGTTGCCGCATTCATTACCGCGCCGGCCCGGTCTCAAGTGGCGCCGTTGGTGCCGCTCGGTGAGCCCGAGCCCGAAGAACCTCTGCTCCCGGCGGGGATCACCCGCACCAAACCGGAAGCGTACGGCCAGTACGCGCACGTCTGGTCGCTGGAGGACGGGACACACGTCATCCAGTACTACGGTGACTTCTCGCTACACCTGGGGGCCCGCCGTCTGACCAGTCGCGACGCCGTCATCTGGATGCAGCGGACGGCGTGGAAGGATCTGGAATACTTTCACTACGACGTGTTTCTCTCGACCGAGGCCAACGTTCGCGATGCCGCGGGCACGGTGACCAGTGGTCCCACGTTGTTCGTCACGTTCAACAGCTTCGAGCCGCCCGAACTGGAGATGGATAGCAGCACAAGTGAGCCGTCGACGCGGTCGACGCTATACGAGGAAGCGTCGCGCGTGCGGCAGCAAGTGCTGGCCGGGCGTCCCGCCGATGCTGGCCCGGATCCGTTGCAAGTGGTCAATCCGGATGCCGAGACGCGCGAGCCGCGGCCCGAGCCACGTCCCATCGTGCGATATCGTTCCGAGGGCGACATCATCATCGACGAGCGCGCCGGCACGATCACCATTCCGAGCAAGGTCTATCTCTCGCAAGGTCTGATCGAGACGGGTGAATTCTCCGAGATGCGAGCCGACGCCGCGGTGATCTTCCTCTCCCGCCGGCCGGAGGCGGAGGAGAAAGCCGAACCGGAAGATGTGCTGGCTCCCGAGGAGCCTCAGCGGACACCCGGAACGTCGGGGCCGGGTGGGGCCTTCGGCACGCTCGGCGGCGAGGGGCAGCCTCCCGTGGCCGGCGTTTACCTGCGAGGCGACGTGGTCCTGACCCGCGGCGAGCAGATGGTTCGCGCTTCGGAACTCTACTACGACCTGGAGAACGATCGAGCTCTCATCCTCGACGCGGTCGTGCGGGTGACCGTTCCCGGGCAGGACATTCCGCTTTACGTGCGGGCCGAGCAGGTGCGCCAACTGTCGAGCACAGAGTTCATGGCCCGCAAGGCCCGCGTCAGCACGAGCGAGTTCTCAACGCCGCACGTGCACCTGGGGGCGGAGAAGATCTACTTGACCGATGCGACGCCTCGTGGTGAGGCCGGTGAGGTCATCGGTCTGGAGGCGGGGCGCTATCGCGCCGAAAACGTCACTCTGAATCTCGAGGGCGTGCCGCTGGCCTATTGGCCCTACGCGACCGGCGATTTCCGCCGGGAAGAGGTCGCGCTGCGATCGGCGCGGGTGGCCTATAGCGACGACTTTGGCATGTCGGTCCAGTCGCGGTGGTTCCTGTTCAATCTGCTGGGCGTCGAGCGGCCCAAAGGCATCGAAGCCTTGCTGATCACCGACTACTTCAGCAAGCGCGGGCCGGCTGTCGGTATGGACGTCGATTACGAGGACGAGAACTCGTTCGGTCTGTTCCGCGGCTACTACATCCACGACCACGGGACGGACGATCTCGGCGCGTACCGCGACGGCAGCTTCCCCAATGAAAACCGCGGCCGAATCACCTGGCGGCACCGCGAGTACCTCAGCGAGGACAAGAGCTGGCAGCTCACGCTCGAAGGATCCTACCTCAGCGACGCCAACTTCCTCGAGGAATACTTCTACCGGGAATTCGAGGAGGGCAAGGAACAGGAGACGCTGGCGTATCTCAAGAAACAACAGGACAACTGGGCGTTCACGCTGCTCGCCCAGTGGCGCATCGTGGACTTCCTGACGCAGACCGAGCATCTGCCCGACGCGGCGTTCCGCTGGATCGGCCAGCCGCTGGGCGAGATCGCCAACTACTACAGCGAGTCGCACGCCGGTCTGGTCCGTCGCCGGGTGGACGACCGCCGTTTCTTCGAAGATAACCGCTGGACCACCAACGACGTGGACACTCACGTCACGGTTCGGACCACCACGCGTAACGAGGTGGATTTTCCGATCACGCTGGGCAACGCCCAGGTGGTGCCGTTCGCGATGGCCAACACGGGGTATTGGGACGCCAGTGCCCGCAAGGGTGCCACCGGGCGAGCGTTCGGCATGCTCGGCGTCCGCTCGGGCACGCAGTTCTGGCGCGTGTTCGAGAACGTCGCCTCACGTCTGCTCGACGTGTACGGCCTGAGGCACGTGATCAAGCCCGAAGTGGTCGCCTGGCTCAGCGCGAGCAACATCGACAGCCTGGATCTGTATCAGTTCGACCGCGGCATCGAGGATATCGACGATTTCTACGGCACCTCGCTGGCCTTGCGGCAGCGCTGGCAGACCAAACGCGGCGGGCCGGGCAACTGGCGGATCGTTGATTGGATCAAGCTGGACGTCGAGCTCAATCTCTTCGGCAATTCGCCCAAGTACACCGATCCTATCGGACGGTTCTACGATTACCGTCCGGAAAATAGCAATGCCCGCAACCATGTGCGGACGGACTTCTCGTTCCGCTTGAGCGATACCGCCACGCTGCTGGCTGACTCCAACTGGGATCTCAACGACGGCAAGCTGGACCTGTTCAACGTGTCCTACGCCGTCGAGTACACGCCGCGGTTCTCATACGTGCTGGGCTACCGGCGCATCGCCGACACGGATTCGAACCTGATCGGCCTGGGCACCAACTACGAATTCAACAGCAAGTACCGCATGGCCTTCCGCGGCTACTACGACATCGAACGCAGCAAGATGGAGACGTTCGACGTCACCATCGTGCGCCGCTGGCCGCGTTGGTTCACGGCGGTCACTTTCGGCCTGGACAACATCGAGGAAGACATTCACATCAGCTTTTCGATCTGGCCCGAGGGCGCGCCGCGGCTGGCCCTGGGCTCCCGCAAGTACACCAGCCTGGCTCAGACCACGGCCATCCGCGCCGCCGACGAAGATTGACGGATCTGGCGGCCTCAGTTCGGCGGAGTCCGGACACCCCGCGCGAGCAGGCGCATGCGCCATGGCAAGAGAGTTCCCGGGGAATGAACAGCTCACAGCTCGCAACTCATAGCCGAGAGCTCAATGCGAACTGACGAGAAAGTGAGACGGCGGGGACAAAGCCCCGCCGCTCGCCGGGGATGCCAGAGATCGGTCTGTGAACCAGAGGGGGGGTGAACACGGGGATCGGGCTTCGCGTGAGGAGAACCCCCCTCGTCGGGCTCAGAGCTCATAGCTCACAGCTCATAGCTCATCTTCACAGATGCCAGGGCGCGCGATACTCCGCGCGACCGAGGAGTTTGTTGGCCTCGGCGTCGTCAACGATGGTTTCGCTCGCGCCGTCCCATCGGATGCGGCGGCCGACGCGGTAGCTGATGTTGGCCAGGTGGCCGACGATCGAGCTCAAGTGGCCGGCCTCGGCGTGGGCGGCCGGCTGTTTGCGGCTGCGCATGCAGTCGAAGAAGTTGCGCTTGTGATCCCAGATGGGCGTGTCGCCGCTTTCGGTGTAGAGCGGCTTGCGAAGCGTGCGGTCACGATCGTGATACATGGCGAAGCCGCGGCGGTTGATCTGCAGGAGCTTGTCGGCGCCGAAGAATTCGATGCCGTGGTCCATGTCGTCGTGGGGCCGCCAGCCGTTACCGTGCCGCAGCGTGTACGTCATGGTGTAGTTCGGGCCCTCGAAGGCGGCTACCGCAGTGTCGGGCGTCTCGCGGTCGTCCTTCCACACGTGGTTGCCGCCGATGGTTGCCACGCTCTTGATCTCAGGGCCCATGGCCCAGGTCACCACGTCGAACAAGTGGATGGCCCACTCGCTCATCATGCCTCCACCGTACTCCCAGAAGAAGTAGTGCGTGCCGTGGAAGCGCAGCGGGTTGAATCGCCGCTTGGGGGCCGGCCCGAGCCACATGTCGTAGTCCACGCCCGGAGGCACCTCGTCGGTGTCCTCGGCGTGGCCGATGGTGCTGTACATCTCGTACGTGTTCCAGGCGTTCCAGACGTGGATCATGTTGATGGGGCCGATCTCGCCGGCCTTGATCCGCTCGACAGCATTGATCCAGTGCCGGCTCGTACGCTGCTGCACGCCGACCTGCACGACGCGCTTGTTCTCGCGAGCGGCTTCCACGAGGGCGCGGCCTTCCTTGATGTTGTGGCAGATGGGCTTTTCGACGTAGACGTCCTTGCCCGCTCGGCACGCCCAGATGGCGGCGATGCCGTGCCAGTGGCCGGGAGTGGCCACGAGCACACCGTCGATGGATTTGTCGTCCAGAATGTGGCGGAAGTCCTTGGTCGCCCGCACGTCGCCGCCGACGAGCTTGGCCGCGGCGTCGAGCCGGCTCTGGTCCACGTCGCAGACGGCGGCCACGCGAATGTCGTCCATCTTCACCGTTTCGTGAAGGTGGGCCATGCCCTGGCCGCCGCAGCCGATCCAGGCCATGGTGATCTTTTCGTTGGCGCCGGGCGTGTTTGTTGCCGAGCGGGCGGTGCGAGCCACGGCCAGGCCACCGACGCCGGCTGCCGCTGTTCGGACGAACGTTCTGCGCGAAAACGATTGGTGCTTCATGGGCATGCTCCTCGAAGATTGATGGATGAATCATAAGCGATGCGCTCGCCCAGCGGAAGGCCGCCGAGAAGAAGCTCCGAGCTATGGGCTGTGAGCCATGAGCCGAACAAAGCGAGGGGGGCCGGGGAATGTCTGCGGCGCTCGTTTTGGCTGGCTTAATTTGCCAGATCGCGTAGAATCGGCGGTATGAACCCAGCGTTGAGGCGATACGAACGGCAAATCACGCGGACGGTGGCGATCGATTACTGGCTTTATTTACCGCGCGACTACGAGCGCGAATCGCAGCCCTGGCCCCTGATGCTGTTCCTGCACGGCCGGGGCGAGCGGGGCGACCTCGAGCGGGCCAAGAAGCACGGGCCGCCCAAGCGGGTGGCCGAGGGCACGGACTTTCCGTTCCTGATCGTGGCGCCGTGCTGCCCGGCTGACGAGTGGTGGCAGCCCGACGTGCTCGAGCTGCTGCTCGAGGAGATCTGCGCGAGCTATCGCGTCGATCCCGATCGCGTCTACGGCACGGGCCTGAGCATGGGCGGCTTCGGCATCTGGGCGACGGCCATTACCTACCCGCGGCGGTTTGCCGCCATCGCTCCCATCTGCGGCGGCGGCTCACCGTACATGGCTGAGCGCATCGCACATCTACCGACGTGGGTATTTCACGGCGCCAAGGATCCCATCGTACCGCTGTACGAGTCGCAGCGGATGGTCGATGCTCTCAAGAGCGTCGGCGGCGACGTGCGGTTCACGGTCTATCCCGACGGCGAGCACGATGTCTGGACGCGGGCGTACAATAATCCCGAATTGTACGACTGGATGCTCGCCCAGCGGCGACGGTAACCCAAGCGGCGCCGCGTAAGACGCCCCTTCGAAGCGTGCACCAAACTCGGCACGCGGCGCGGGGGGTGGGGGGCAGGCGTCTCGCCCGCCTTTACGACTGGCCGCGCCATCGATTCACAGACGGACGAGATGATCGTTCCCCGAGAGTGATATCGAAGGCGGGCAAGATGCCCGCCCCCCGAGAACAGAGGCGGGCAAGATGTCCGCCCCCCGGTCCTCCTTGCGTCCCGCCCGAGGCGGGATTAGGTTGTCTGGCGCAATTCTTCACGACAGATCAAGTCAGGAGGTCTGATGCTCACCATTCGCACATTGCGGGGCAGCGATCTGCCGGCCGTGCTTTCCATCTGGAATCGGGCGCTGTTGCGGGATCCCATCAACATGAGTCGGTTCGTCGCCAACGTGTCGGGTGATCCGGACTACTGGCCGGGCGAGGACTCGGGTTTCTTCGTGGCCGAGCAGGGCGGCGAAGTGGCCGGCTTTCTGCGAGCCATCGTGCGCCGCACGAGCAACGACAGGCTGGGACTCGAGCCCGACCTCGGCTGGATCCCCGTGATGGCCGTCGATCCCGAGCATCAGCGCGGCGGCGTGGGAACCGCGCTCATGAATGCCGCGTTGAACTGGTTCCGCAAGCACGAACGCAAGCGCATCTGGGTGTGCGGCAACAGCGGCTCGGCACCGGGCTATGCATTTCCCGGCGTGGACATGGACGCTTATCCGGGCGGCCTGGCGCTGTTTCGCAAGGCGGGTTTCCGCGTCGATCGCGAAGCGGAAGGCATGAGTCGCGAGATTGTGCGGTTCGATCTGGACGCATATCAGCGCGAAGCGTGGAGTGTCGGTGCGGACGTCAAGATCGAGACGCTCACGCCCGAACGGGTGGACGACTTCATCGCGTTTCTTGCGGCATCGTTTCCGGGCGACTGGAACACGGCCGCGCGAGCCAAGATTCGGGCCGGCTTGCTGCATGAGGTGCTCGTCGCACGCGTGGGCGATCGGGTCGTCGGCTACTGCCAATGGGAGGGCGAGCATTTCGGTCCGTTCGGCGTGGGGGCCGAGTACCGCGGCAAGCGGGTGGGGGCCAAGCTATTCGTCGAAGCGGTCAAGCGTATTCGTGAGGCCGACGGCCGGACGGTCTGGTTCAACTGGGCCGAGACTGACGCCGCCCGGTTTTATCGCCGATTCGGCCTGGAAGCCACACGGCGTTTCGCGATTCTCGTGAAGGATCTGTGAATGCGGCCAGTTGTCCGTGGTCAGTGGTCCGTGGTTGGGCCAGTGGTCCTTTGGTCAGTGGTGTGACAGTGTGGGCCACAGACCCGAAACACCGAGCGGCACTTCGTTGTTCGGAGGTTTTCTCGTCATTCGGATTTCGACATTCGTCCTTGTTGCACTTCCCATGCTCCTCGACTCACTCATCGTCGCCGCGTACTTCGTTGCCGTGTTCGCCGCGGGCGCATTGCTGGCTCGCCGATTGGCCCGGCGGGCGGCCGCATCAGACTTCATCACCGGCGGCCGCACGTTCACCTGGAAGCAGACCGGTTTGACCCTGCTCGCATTTGCCGTCGATCCGACGTACATGGGCATGGCTGGCGTGGGCTTCCTGTGGGGCATGTACTTGTCGCAGTGGATCGGCGTGCATATCTGGCTGACCAGTTGGGTGGCCGCCATGTTCCTCGTGCCGATTTATTGGCGGACGCGGATCGTCACCACGCCGGAGTACCTCGAGCAACGTTTCAACCCACAGTGCCGGGCGCTCTTCTCCGTGCTCATGGCCGCCATCCTGGTGATCATCCTCACCAGTGCGATGTACCTCGGCGGCCTGCTGGTCACGACGCTCCTGGGCTGGCCGCTCTGGCTCAGCGTGGGCGTCATCGCGGTGGTGTGCACGTTCTACGTCATTGTGGGCGGCCTGCGGACGGTCCTGACGCTGGACGTCTACCAGGGCGTGTTCCTTCTTGCGACGGTGCTCGTGGTGACCTGGCGCGTGCTCTCGAGAGTCGGCGGACTGCGCGGCCTGGCCGCGCTCGACGTACCGGGCAACGCCGGCGTGCCCATCGGAAGCATGGTGCCGCCGATGGATACCGACCTGTACTCCACGACGCTGTTCGCCGGTCCGGCCATTCTGGTCTGGGCGACGGTGGCGGGCCTGTCGTGGATCGCCTGCAACTTCGGCATGGTCCAGCGGCTGCTCGCTTCGCGGAGCGAGCGAGACGCCCAAAAGAGTCTGCTCTTTCTGGCCGTGCTGGCCAACATCGCCTGCTTCGCCACGTTCGCCGTGGGCGCGGCGATGCGAAGCCTTTACCCGGACATCATGGCGGACAAGGCGTTCATGAAGGTGATGCTGGAGATGTTCCCGCACGGCATGCGGGGGCTGCTGGTGGCGGGCATGATGGCGGCGCTGTTGTCGTCGGCCGACGGCTTGCTTACTGCCTCCAGCACGCTGATCACGCAGGACATCTATCTGCGTTTCCTGCGTCCGGGGGCCAGCGAAGCTCAGGTCAAGACGGTGACGCGAGCCCTCGAAGTGGTCGCCATGGTGCTGGCCCTGTGCCTGATCCCTGTGGCCATAAGCCGCGAATCGGCAGTGACGTTCGTCCAGGAGTTCTTCGGCGACCTGATGGGCGTGGTGGTCGCGCTGTATCTCGTGGGCGTGTTCTCGCGGCGGGCGACGGCTCGGGCGGCTTTTTTCGTCATGATCACGGCCATCGCATTGGCGGTCGGGATGCACATCGGCAGCAGCATGAATTTTGCGTATCGAGGGGCGCTGTCGTTCGCGTACGCCGTCGCGGCTACGCTCGTGCTGAGCCGGTTCGAACGTCCGCCGGCGGCCGCGCAGCTCACGAACCTGACCGTCCACACGCTGGAGGACGTGCAGGGACCGTGGGTCGGCCTGCACGCGTGGCCCGGCCTGTGGAAGTGGGCGCTGACCATCGCCGCGGGCTGGTTCGCCTTTACGGCGGCATGGGAGTGGTATGGGAGGACGCACTGAGGCAGGGGAAGAACGACGCGGAGACGCGGTGACGCGGGGAAAGAAAGAAGACGAGATTGAGGATGCGAAGTATGAGCGACAAGAAACTGCACATTTTGGCCATCGGGGCCCATATCGGCGATGCGGAGATCACAGCCGGGTTGTTGGTGACCAAGTATGCGGCGGCGGGTCACCGGGCGACCATCCTGCACCTGACCGCGGGCGAGAAGGGCAACCCGCGCATGGATCACAACGCGTATCGCGATCAGCGGATCGAGGAAGCCAACGCGGCCGCCGCCAAGATGGGAGCTTCCGAGTGCATCGTCCTCGACCATCCCGACGGCGAACTGCACGCCAATCGCAGAACCATTGACCAGATGTGCGATCTCATCCGCCATCTCAAGCCCGATATCGTGCTCACGCACTGGCGCGGCTCGTTTCACCGTGACCACCGTGCGGCCTACGACATCACCATGGAAGGTGGCTTTCTGGCCGCCTTGCCCGGCATTCAGCGCGAGGAGCCCGCGCACCTGATTCGCGGGCTCTATTACCTCGAGAACTGGGAAGATATGGAGGACTATCACCCCGACCTGTGGGTGGATGTCTCCGACGTGTTCGACCGTTGGGTGGACGCCTGTCGTGAGCATCAACTCCTGCGCGGGGAAATCTCGTTCAATTATCTGCATTACTACAGCGGCCTGGCCGCCAAACGCGGCGCGGAAGTCGGCGTCAAGTATGCCGTCACCGTTAGCCTGCCGCCCATCAGCCGCAAGCGCAAAGTGGACTTCTTCCCCATCGACAGCGAGCCGGTGCTGATCTTTTGAGAACGACTCCTTTTGCGAGACTACTCCGGACGGCTGGCTGGTGGCTCGGGCCGGTAGCGCACGATGGAAAGGGGCCAGGTGGCAAAGATTTCACGGCGATCCACCTCGCGCATGCCAGACAGGATGAGATGTTCGGGCGCATCGGGCCCCGACGTGCGGATGCCCGCCCACCAGACGATCCAGATGCTGAAGTCGTCGCCGTACCGCTCGCGGTGAGCGCGAAGTTTGGACGCGAACCGTTCCGGCCACTCCCGCGGGTTGGCGATGGCAAGCCGATGCCGCATGGGCTTGCCACGGTAGGCGTCGAACTCATCCAAGAGTTGGTCCGCCGCGATCGTGTCCATCAAGTAATAGACCGTGTTCTCCTTGTACCAGCGGGGCGTGCTATACACCAGATCGTTCGGTGAAATGTTTGAACGCATCCAGCCGAACAGTTCCTCGGCCGGCGGTCGTCGCGGCGGTCCGGCCTGAGCCTGCCACACCCAACTAGCCGCCCATAGTGCGGCCATGACCACCACCGTCACGGCGCACACCGGGCGAGCCCACGAAACTCGGCTGCTGGCCGCCGCGGCGCCGAGACCGAGGACCACCGGCGTCCAGGCGGGCAGGAGCGTGCGATCCAGCATATTGGGAAGCGTCAGCAGGCCGGAGACGTACATCGCGGCGAGAAACGCGGCCAGGGCGGCAGCGAAAGCCGCCACCGGTCGCCGTGTCCGTTCATCCGTTAGTCCCAGCGCCGTCAGCAAGGCCGACCCCAGTAGTACGACCCGCTCCGCGGCAAAACTCAGCCAAGTCGCCCAGGTCGTCTGTTCGCTCAGGGACCAGGTCCTCAGTACATCCAATCCGAAAAAGCGTTCCGCGATATACCGAGCTCGGTTGAGCGTGATCGGCGGTACCCACCAGGCATCCAGCGCCGTTGTCTGATGGAAGTTCGACCAGTAGCGGGCGAACCAGACCAGCGGCAAGATGAGCAGAACCCACAAGGCGAGCGGGCCGACATGGGCTACGTCACGCCAACGGCCGCCCGCTCGGATGAGCAGATACAGCACGACGGCGGGAAACACGAACACGCCCGCCATGTGGCTGTGGGCGGTCATCGCACCGAACACCGCCAAAGCGAACAGCCATGGTCGCGGCGACTTGGCCGCCAGACTGCGTTCGACCGCCCAGAAGCACAACGCCGTCAAGAGCGTCAGCAGAGCGTAGCTGCGGATTTCCTGGCTGAAGTGGATGGGCATGTGCGAGAAGGCCGCCAACAGCCCAGCCGGCCACCATGCGCGGGGATGGATGAGCCGGGCCGTCCGCATGATCACGTCCACCCAAGCTGTCCCCAACAGCACCGGCAATAGCCGAAGGAACCATTCCTCGCGGCTGATGGTGGCCCACGCCTTGAACAGCAGGAACCCCAGTGGGGGGGTATCTTCGATTCGCGGCAGCCGCAACATCAGATCCAGCCAGCCACCGTAGGTGTGGATAATGGTGGTTGCCTCGTCGCGCCAGACCTCGGTTGTGGTGATGCCCAGCAGCCGCCAGACCAAAGCGAGCACCAGAATCCCGGCCCAGCCGGCATGGGCGGCCAGGAACGGAGGCGTCTGTCGTGTGACGGCTTGCACGCTCGACGCGGACGGGACCGGTGGTTCTTCACTGCGGTGCTCGGCTTGCGGAGTCTCTCGGGACATCCCCTCGTTTTACGGTCCGCTCGCACGTGATGCAACGAGCCCGTATAATGTGAAAACCCTGGAACAGGACTGACGCTCGAGGGCGGGGCTGATGTGGCTCGCCCCTGTGCTCATACCGGCGTGTTCTGCTCGCCGCCGGCTTCGCGATACGACACCCTTGACTTGACAGACAGGTGAGCATGCCTCCCCAGGATTGGACGAAGGTTATTTCCGCTGCGGTGGTTCCGGCTGCGATCATCTCGGCCTGTGCGCTGTTGTGCCTGGCCCTGTATAACCGGCTGGCTTCCATGGTTTCGCGTTTGCGCGGCTTTCAGCGCGAGCGACTGGCCGAGTACGAGGAGTATGCCGAGCATGTGCGCTGCGGCGAGCGGCAGAGCACGCTGGAACACCACCAGCAGCTGCTGAACATGCTCGACGTGCAGACCAAACGTGTGTACCGGCGGGCCCGCATCATGCGCCGATCCATACTTTGTTTGCTGGCCGCGATCGCCTCGTTGACGCTGTGTTCATTGACCACCGGCGTTTCCCTGCTCGTGCCGGGGCTCAACGGCGGGGCACGTGTCCTGGCCGTGGGGCTCTTCCTCGGAGGCATGGGGCTGATGTTCATCGGCGTCGTGCTGGCCGGCGTGGAACTCTGGGGCTCGCTCGAGCCCGTACAGTTGGAGAGCCAGTTCGTCGGTCGGTTGACCCGCGAGTTGGAGTCGGAGTTGCTCAAGGACGAGGGAGCGGTGCCTGTCAACGGACACCGCCGCGATACCTCGGAGCGTGACTGAGGGGCTGGAGGTACCCGGTTCGATGCTGGTTCCCAATCGGCTGCTGTTCCGGTTCGAGTTTCCCCTGCACTATCGGCCGTCGCCGAAAATTGACGGCGACTTGTCCGACTGGTCCGACCAGTATCTTCTGCCCGACGTGAGCTCGCTGGACGGGCAACCTTCGTTCGCTCGCATCTGGATGGGATGGAACGAGTCGGGGCTGTTTCTGGCCTGTCGCGTCGAGGGCCGAAAGGGGCCGTTCCGCTGCGATCCGCGGCAGTTCTGGAAGGGCGACAATCTTCGCTTGTGTACCGACATGCGCGACACCCGCGACAACAAGCGGGCGACGCGCTATTGTCAGCAGTTCTACTTCCTGCCCGCCGGCGGGGGGGCGCAGGGCCAGTCTCCGGTCGCCGGTGCGGCCAGGGTCCCGCGAGCCACCGAGAACGCTCCGGCAGTGGACAACCGGCTGATTCAGGTTGCCGGCAAGCGGACGGCTCACGAGTATACGCTTGAAGGGTACGTGCCGGCCGAGGCACTGGCGGGCTTCGACCCGATCGAGCATCGCCGCATCGGACTCTACACCATGCTCGAGGATCTGGAGCTCGGCCAGCAGTACCTCACCGTGGGCGACGACCTCAATTGGCACATCGACCCCAGCACCTGGGCCACCGCCGTCCTCACGCGCGACTGAGCGAGCGGGTGTCGGGACATCCAGAGCCGCTCGAGACGCCGGGCTTGACCCGGCGGACTCAGTTCGACTGGATTGGGGCGTCGACGCCATCAGATGCAGGCGCGACGGTCGCGACGTGCACGGGGTAATGAACCCGCGCAGAGCTCATACCACCCGGCGTGGACCAGCAGCCATCCAACTGGCATGACCGCGGCGCAGACTCTACTATACGCCTCGGCGCAGGGACGCCGACCGTGATATTGAAAATCCGTGCCGCGTATCGAGCTCGTGTTGAGGTTCAGGGATGGGCAGCCGGAGGATCACGAACAAGCTGGGATTGCTGGATGTGTTGCGCCACGCGAGCTTCGCGGGCCTGGTCCTGAGGGACTTGATGGTCGCCCCGGGCCATCGACGGCTGCATTCCACCGGCGAGCATCTGCAGGCCGTCATGGATTGGCTCTGCCGGGCCCAGGACGCCTCAGTCCAGGGAGGCATGTCCAGCGGCTACTCGTGGCTCGACGGCTGGCAGGGGCCTTACCCCGAGACCACCGGCTATGTCATTCCCACGTTTCTCGAGTTCGCCCGCGTCAGCGGCCAGACCGAGTTCGTCGAGCGGGCCCGCCGCATGGCCGACTGGGAAATCGAGATCCAGCTGCCTTCCGGCGCCGTGAGGGGCGGCATCGGCGTCAACGAATACCCCATCGTCTTCAATACCGGGCAGGTGATCCTGGGGTGGACGGCCATGTACCGTCACGGCTCGGATCCCAAGTATCTCCAGGCCGCTCGCCGTGCGGCGGATTGGCTCGTGTCCGTGCAGGATGAGGACGGCAAGTGGTCCCGGCACGAGTATAACTCCATTCCGCACGCGTATCACACTCGCGTCGCCTGGCCCATGTTGGAGGTTTTCGCTCTGCGCGGCGAATCGGCCCACCGTGAGGCGGCGGTGCGAAACATCGAGTGGGTGCTAAGCCTCGTACAGGAGAACGGCTGGATCCGCGAGATGGCCTTCAAACGGACGGAGTGGCCGTATACTCACACCATCGCGTACACACTGCGCGGGCTGCACGAGTGTGCCCGGCTGCTCGACGGCCCCATCGTGTCCCGCATCGACGCCGTCGTGCGGCGGGCCTGCGAAACGCTGCTCATGAAATACGAGTGCCGCAAACGCGACCCTCGCGGGGCTCCGGAGTATCTCGCCGGCACGTTCGACGACCAATGGCGGCCGGCGGCCCGATACTGTTGCCTGACCGGCTGCGCGCAACTGGCCATCCTGTTCATCAAGCGATTCCAACTCGACGGAGATCCACGTTTGCTGAACGCGGCACTCAAGCTGATCGACCAGGTCCGGGCGACGCAATCGCTGCGGGCCATCAACCCGGGGATTCGCGGGGCGGTGGCCGGCTCGTATCCCATCTGGGGCGGATACATCCGGTATGGATACCCCAACTGGGCGGCCAAGTTCCTGGCCGATGCCCTCATGCTCTCGGAGCAGGTGCTCGCCCGCTTGCGACAGGAGGCGGCCACATGAGTGCGGACTTTCGCGTGGGGATCGTCGCCACCGCCAACACCAATCCGTACGCCACGACGATGGCAGCCCGGCTCATGAGCCAGGGGCTGGGGCCGCATTGCATCATTCTGGCCAGCGAGTCGGCGGCCCGGAGAGCCCTGGCATACGCTCGCGTCGCCGGCGTGCGCGCCATGTTGGGAAAGATCGTCCAACACTACCGGCCGGGCGCTCTGCCCGATCCGAACGCCCGCTCGTATCTGCGTGATTACGCCGCTCGGCATGACCTGGCGGACTGGGATACGCCGCTGTCCATCCTGGCCGCCAAGAATCGGATCGCGCTGGCTCGGGTGGCTAGTCTGCACGATGAGCAAGCCGTCGCTTGCGTGCGGGACCATCGCCTTGACCTGCTGATCAATGCCGCCGGCGTCATCTTCAAGCCACCGCTGCTGGAAGCGCCGCGAATCGGCATGCTCAACGCTCACATGGGCCGGCTGCCCGAGTTTCGCGGCATGAACGTGCTGGAATGGAGCCTGTGGTTCGGCCAGCCGCCCGGCATCACCATCCATTTCGTGACTCCCGGCATCGACTTGGGCGACATCCTCGAATTCCGGCCCATTCCCGTTGGTGCGGATGACACCGTAGCCAGCCTGCGAGCCAAGTCCTACGCGATCATGGTCGAGGCCATGGTCGACGCCGTCGCCTCGTTGCGGGACGGCCGAGCCGTCCGCACACCCCAGACTCGCGAGCACGGCCGGCAATATTTCGTCATGCATCCCAGGCTTCTGGCTATTGTCGAGCAACGACTGCGGGCGATGAAATCTCGCGCCACCTGAGAGGGTGGTCAAAGCTGTGGGCTATGAGCTGTGAGCTCTGAGCCGGTCGTGGCAGCGTTGTTCTTCATCCGTCGAAACGCGAGGTACGGTTGGGCGGCGGATGCGCGCGCCAGCTCGCTCAGAGCGTGAGGATCAGTCGGTGCCCAGTTTGAGAAATTTGCGCCACGCGCGGTCTTGTTGATCCCACCAGTCGGCGCCGGCCGGCTGACTGGTAGGGGCCTCGCCGGCGTGGGCGAAGGGATCCGGCGTCTCTTCCAGCCACTTGTTCCAGGCGTTCGCATCGTATTGATGCGACTGGCCGGTGAGGGCGATGAGCGAGCGTTCGGCCGAGTCGGCGATCATGAAATCGGGATTCCGCAGCGAGCGGATGAGCGGGGCGAACACGCGGCGGTCGCGAAACTCGCCCAACGCCTTCGTCGAGACGATGCGCACATTGCGGCTGGGGTCCGATCGCTGCAACTGGATGTATAGCTCGCACGCGGCGGACTCCTGCTCGGGCGACAGCAGCCGTTTCCGTTGCATTTCGTGCAAGGCCCGGGCTGCCTCCCACCGCACGTCGTCGTCGCCGGGCAGGGCCCGAGCTTCGGCGGGTTGAGACGCCGCCGGATTGGCGGTCAGGATGGCCAGCAGGGGACCGACCGGTCGGGCATCGTTGTAACGAGCCAGCGTACGGATGGCGATGCATCGCACCTGCGACAAGGGATCGGTTCGGGCCACCGCATCGAGCACGTGAAACGCGTCGTCGCTGGCCCAGTAGCTGCTTTCCGCGATTCGCACCACCGCCTCGCGTCGCAGATCGCCGTTGGTGGACTCCAGAGCGGTGCTGAAGTTCTCTTCCGGCGTGCGGTGCTGCCACTTTCGTTTGTCTGCCTCGGAGCAGCCGACGGCGAGGATGAGAAGGAAAGAAAAAGATGACGCGGTGACGCGGCGACACGGCGACGCGGAGAAAGGAGCGCGCGACGGCTGACCACTTCTGGCTGACAGCTGATAGCTGATAGCTGATAGCTCCTTTTCACTTCGCTGGATGCAGCGTGTGCTCATGGAAGAATTGCTCCGGCGAGACCCAGGTCACCTCGCGAATGGGCTGGCCGAGAAAACGCCCGCCCACCTCGCGGAAGCGTTGGGGATTGTCGCTCACGTAGCAGTGCAGCTTACCGTGACCGGTTCGCGTGGTCAGGGCGTTCATCTCGGTCAGCAGCGTCCGGGCGGCGGCGGCCGTGGCGTCGGCGGAATCGACCACCGTCGCAGCGGGCATCAGGTCGGCGACGGCGGGGGCCACCAGCGGATAATGCGTGCATCCCAGCAGGATCACGGCCGGATCGAGTCGCTTGACCGTTTCGAGGTACTCGGCCAACAGCCGCCGCAGGATGTCGTCGTCCGACGAGCGACCCTCCTCGATGAGCGAGACGAGGCTCGGGCATTGTCGCTGGATCACCGGGATGTTGGGATCGAGCGCGTGAATGGCCCGTGGGTAGGCCTCGGAGGCCACGGTTGCTTCCGTGGCGAGAACCGCGATGCCGCGGCCCGCACTGCGCTCCACAGCCGCGACCGCTCCCGGCTTCACCACGCCCAGGAGCGGAACGGGCATCCGGGGGATGAGGTCATCCAGGGCCAGGGCACTGGCCGTGTTGCACGCCACGATGATCAGCTTGGGGTTGAACCGCAGGAGGAAATCGCAGTTTTGGACCGCGAATTGCAGGACCGTCTTGGAGGTCTTGGTTCCGTAGGGGACCCGGGCGGTGTCGCCGAAGTAGACCAGCGTTTCGCCCGGCAGATGCTGTTGTAGTGATCGGACGACCGTCAGCCCGCCCAGCCCGGAATCGAAAACGGCAATCGGTTGGTCGCTCATTTCGCTCTTCCCTGAGCACCGGCGGTGTGATGGATGAGCGCAGACCGGAGCCCTGCGCGGGAGCCCGTCCGCCGTCCGCCGGCCAGCTCCGTTCCCTGTGTGTTCATGGTATGGCGTTTGTCGCCGAGTTCAAGAGCGTTTCGGGACGAATTTGCGGCAAAATCCCGCTGGCTTGAGTTTGCTCCAGCTCTGGGATAGATTGCCGAAACCCACCGCGCTCGCGGTGGACTGCCCCGACATGCGCCGGGGGTGGGCGAATGTTCCCAAGCACGGAGTGAGTGACATGGCAAATCCCAGCACGGTGGTGAGCAAGAATATCGGATCCATCCTCGATTCCGCATTGGACGCGGGTAAGGGCCTGCTCCGGCTGACCCCCAACTGGGTCCCGCGCAGCTTCCTGCACCCCGGGCGCCGCATCAAGCTGCATCCCGATGACTACTACGCTTATGGTGCCCACCGTGGCGGCATCGACGAGCGCTGGTTCGCCAGCACGACCGAGGCCGACAACGAAGGCCGCGTGCACGACGAAGGCTTGAGCTATATCAAGTTCGAGGGCAAGCGGTTCCTGCTCCGCGACGCCGTGGCCGAGGCGGGGGCCCGGCTGATCGGCAAGAAGATGTACGACGAGTACAAGCGGTGGCCGGTCTACTCCAAGTTCTTCGACAACATGGGGCCCATTCCGCACCACATGCACCAGATGCCTGAGCACGCCGCGAAGGTCGGTCAGGAAGGCAAGCCCGAGGCGTATTACTTCCCGCCCCAGCTCAACAACGTGGACAATGCCTTCGCGTACACGTTCATGGGCCTCGAGCCCGGCACGACCAAGGACGACGTCCGGCGCTGCCTGGAAAACTGGGACAAGGGTGACAACGGCATCACCTATCTGTCGCGGGCCTACCGGCTCAAGCGGGGCACGGGCTGGCTCATCCCGGCCGGCGTCCTGCACGCGCCCGGCTCGCTCTGCACTTACGAGCCGCAGTGGGGCTCCGACGTCTTCGGCATGTTCCAGAACCTGGTCGAAGGTCGCTATGTGCCCTGGGATCTGCTGGTCAAGAACGTGCCCGCGGACAAGCACAAGGATCTGGACTACATCATCAGTATGCTCGACTGGGAGAAGAACGTCGATACGCACTTCGTCCAGAGCAACTTCCTCGAGCCTATCGTGGACAAGAACAACAGCGGTCCGGGCTATACCGACAAGTGGATCACCTACGGCAAGATCGACGGCAAGCAGTTGTTCAGTGCGAAGGAGCTCACGGTCGAGCCGGGCGTCAAGTGCACCATCAAGGATCCCGGAGCGAGCGGCTGGATCACCGTCCAGGGCAAGGGCACCGTCAACGGTCTGGCGATCCAGACGCCGGTCTGCATCCGTTTCGGCGAGGAGCCCGATGACGAGCTGTTCATCACGTACGACGCGGCTCGGGCCGGCCTGACTATCGAGAATACCGGCAGCGAACCTCTGGTCAGCCTGCGGTACTTCGGTCCCGACACGCACGAAAGCGTGCCCAACGTCGGCGACGCCCGAAAGAACTAATCGCGAACGCAGCGAACGGCGGGGCCCCGAGCCCCGCCGTTTTGCTAATGACGAATGACGAAATCCGAATGTCGAATGAATGACGAATGACGAGATCTCAAAGTTGAATCGACGACGAATAGCGGAATCCGAGTGGCGCGGATGAGATGGCAGATGAATTGCCGATGCATGATGGCTCTGCCGGGAAGAGTCGTCCCGATGAGGTGAAAAAGCGGTACGACCTGGAAGAGCGCACGTCTCGCTTCGGCGAGGCGATCATCGGATTCGCTCGGCACGTGCCGAGCGATGCGGTGACGGAACCGCTGGTCCGCCAGCTTGTTCGCGCCGGTACGAGCATCGGTGCGAATTATTGCGAGGCGGATGATGCTGGTTCGAAAAAAGAGTTTCAATATCGCATCAGCGTATGTAAGCGTGAGTCTCGCGAGAGCAAGTACTAACTCCGGATGATTGCGGCGGCGGTTCCCGCTCTCAAAGAGGAGGCCAGGCGGCACTGGATCAAAGCCAAGGAGTTGAATCTGATCTTCGGCAAGATTTGCAGGCACCGAGGTGCGAAAGGCTAACCGTCGGCAGACAGATATTCGGCATTCGGATTTTGGGCTTCATTCGTCATTCGGATTTCGACATTCGAGATTCTCTGGGGAGCGTCTGATGAGCGATAAGAATCCAAACAACTGGCCGAAGTTGCACAACGCCGCCTGGCCGGGGCTGGTCGGCAAGGGTCCGGACTCCGAGCCGCCGATCGATTTGGAGACGATGTTGAATTTGACCGCCGCTGCTGAGGTGGACGGCGTCAAGTTCGACGGCATCGACCTGTTTTTGTTCGATCCGCATATCAGCATCGATTCGAGCGATGACGATCTGAAGCGGCTGGCGGACCAGATCCGCTCGAAGGGCCTGGTGGTCGGGTCGGTGGTGGCGCCGGTCTGGCCCCCGACCGGCGGCGGGTCGGCCATGGGCGACGCGAGCGAACGCCAGCGGTTCTGCGAGCAAGTTCGCAAGGCCTGCCGGATCGCCCGGAAACTGCGCGAACTGGGCGTGCGGCCGTACGGTGTGGTGCGGATCGACTCGGCCTGCGGTGTGGACGCGTGGTACGCCGATCCGGCCGGCAACCAGAAACGCATCGCCGAGACGTTCCGCCAAGCCTGCACGATCGCGGAGGACTTCGGCGAGAAGCTGGCCGCCGAAGGCGAAATCTGTTGGGGCGGCATGCACAGTTGCAAGCGGATGGTCGAGCTCTTGGAAATGGTCGATCGCCCGAACACGTTGGGCTTCCAGGCCGACATGGCGCACACGCTGCACTATCTCATCGGCACGAACGCGCCCGAGGACCGAATCCTGCCGGAAGGCTTCCAGTGGGGCGACGAGGCCGTCTTCGCCGAAGCGTACAAGAAGATGACTGATGCCCTGCGGCCGTACACCATCGACTTCCACGTCGCGCAGAACGATGCGACGGTTAAAGGTAGCGGCTCGCACGACAAGACGGGCCGGCATTGTCTGGCTGACGATCCGAACGGCAAGCTCAACATCCCGCGCGAGGCCGGCTACTGGCTGCGCGACGCGTCGGGTCAGCTCACTCGCAAGATGCGTCACCTGTGCTGGGACGGCTGCATGTTCCCCAACGAGGTTATGTACAAGCCGCAGACCTGGAACAACATTTTGGCGGCCATGGTGGCGGTTCGTAATGCTCACGGATGGAGCGAGTGATCATCCGGGTCACACGCTCCTGTCAAGCTGAGGGCGGCTTCGCCGCCCTCAGCTTGACAGGGGATAGATTTTTCGGAGTCAGCGGTCCGTGGGTTCACGCCCACGGTACTAACTTCGCGCCCCTTCGGGGCGGAGCCGCGCCGATCTCTGCTGTCTTCGCGCCCGTTGAGGGCGGAGCCACGTCGATCTCGTGCACGCCAAACGCGTACTGAACCCCGCCGCTCGCACGCGCTGGGACCATTCGCGCGCGGGGATCCTCCTGCCACTCGCACACGCCACACCGTGAGGGTCATTTGAAGTAGGACGGGTAGACACGGGGGTGCTGCTTGCGCCGCTGGTAGGCCCGGGCCAATTCGAGAAAGATTTCCAGGTCGTGCTCGACGTTGACGTTCGTGCCGTCGAAGTACGAGCTACGGATGGGCAGGCCGCCGTGGTCGGCGCTGATGGCCGGATAGACGGCCTCGCAGATGATGCCGTTCATGCACGTGAACGGGCTGATGTCGATGACGCCGTCCACACCCTTGCTATGCATGAAGATGGTCTGGCCGGCGCTGAGCACCATTTCGCCGAGCGAGCCCTCGGCGGGCAGGTAGGGGCGGGCCAGCTCCAGCACGTGAGCGATGTCGTGGGCTTCGTCGTAGCCGGCCAGGTCCTCGGCCAGCGGCGCCCGCAGCCCGTGCGAATAGCGCTTCTGGAACTTGGCCTTGAGCTTGAACTTCAAGTAGGGCAGGCTGAACCGGCCGTACTGTTGGGTGAGCTTGTTCCGCTGGTTCCAGTTGCTGTACCAGACCCACTCGGAAAACTCGGACATCCAGCACTCGCCGCCCAGCCGTTCGATGCATTGCAGCGTGCCGAGGTTGGCGAAGTCGTTCAGTCGGCAGAAGATCTCACCGACCACGCCGATAAGCGGACGGCCCTTCACGTAGTTCGCGGGGATGGCCCGGAAGCGGTCGCGCATCTGCTCGACCAGCCCGACCAATTGCTTGTAACGCTGGCCGAACGACACCTCCTGCTGCGAGACGACGTCCGCGAACTCGTGCACGGTCGTGCGATAGGCTCGCTCGGTGTCGCCGGGCGTGATTTCGTAGGGGCGGGTCTTGTACAGGAACTTGGTCACCAGGTCGCCGCAGGTGACGGCCACCCACATGGTCCGCATGAGCTCGCCGGCGTGCTCGGCAAATCCGTCGTACGAGTTGCCGCTGGACGGCGAGAAGATGAGCACGTCGCCGTAGCCCAGGTTGCGCAGTTCCTGTTTGAGATACTCGACGTATTGACCGAATCGGCAGGGCCCGTGCGAAGTGGCCATGAAGAAGGCCGCCTTGGCAGGGTCGAACCCCGGCTGCCGACAAATCTTGAGAAAATCGCCCAGCGTGATCTTGTGGGGCAGGCACTCTTCGCCGCTGGCGTGCCTCCCGCCCAGCACGAGTGTCTCGTTATCGGAATCCGGGGTGATGGTTGCGTCGATGCCGATAGACCGGAAGGCCGCGGCAATGAGCCGGCCGCCGGCGTAGGCCATCTGAGGAACGTAGAGCGTGCGGCCGGCCAGACCGCCGCCATTCTTTCGTTTCGCTGTCAAACCCAGCCCCATTTACAACTGCCCTGCTCGGGTGCGGCACGTGTCACGCCCGGCGGAATTGTAGTGCGGACGTTCCACCGCGAGTTCAGGCCGGCTCGAAGCCTGCACCACAAACCGCGGTGAGGATAACGCAAATCGCCCGCCGGGTACAAGTCGGACGGCTGGACCGGTCAGCGGGGGTGGCCACCCCATTAACTAAATTGTTGCTTATCGCTCGCCGCAGGCCGGCCCCGATAAGATCCCGCGTCCGGAAAGGCTGCGCGGCCGAGATGATGATATCGGGCCCGTTCCATGTCGTGATCGCCGCCGGCCGGACAAAGGGTTTTTGCTCATCAATAACTTACTCCTCAAGCTCATCGGTCCGATGTGGCTTTCGAGCGCGCCTCTCTCTTTGGTTTTTCGCCGGACGCGCCAAGGGCCGGAAAATATGTGTCTGCGAGAATCGGGAACCACACGAAGTTCGATCAGATGGCCGCTGCGGCTTCCGCGCCCGTGGGCCCTTCTGCTGGTCGTGTTTGCGCCCGCGTGCCTTCCGCAGGTCGAGGAACTCACGATCAACGTGGAAGCCGACCGCGTCAGAATCAGTGCACCGGACACCTCCAGTCGTGACGATCAACTCACCGCTGTTCACTCGAACATCACCGGCGGCCTCGAGCCGTACACCATCCGGTGGGTCGTCAAGGACCCCATGGGGCAGAATCGAACCGAGTTGCTTGACGATCCCCACTCGCCGGATCCCGTATTTCGACCCGGTCCTCTTATCGGACCGTACCTGCTGGTTTGCACCGTCACGGACTCGCGACTGACCATCGTCAGCGATTCGACCATCATCTACGTCAGCCAGGATCTGAGCCTCACGCTTAGCGTCGATCGCAAGGAGGTACCCAACGGCGGAGGGCCCAACGGCCAGATAAATGTCACCAGCGAGGTCTGGGGTGGCGCCGCGCCTTACACCTACGAGTGGAGCGTTACCGGACCCGATGGCGAGCCGAGCAACGAGCGCCTCTCCGGCGATGCTCACGCCACCCGCTTGTTCACCAGCGGGTACGAGCTGGGAACCTACCGGATCACCTGTAAGGTCATCGACGCCACTGGGGCGATCGCGGTGCAGACGACCGAGGTCATCGTCAACCATCTGCTGTCGATCAACGTGTCTTCCGACCGGCCAATGGTCGTACCCGGAGGCGGGGCTTCCGGACGCGCGAAGCTCGAGGCCGAGGTGTCCGGCGGCAAGGCACCGTATACCTACTCGTGGGTTGTGTTGGGGCCGGACGGTAAAGAGGGCGATTGGCTCGACGACCCGACTATCGTGAATCCGCAGTTCACGAGTCCTTCCCAGCCCGGTACCTACCGCGTGATGTGCACCGCCGTCGATGCCCGCGGGCAGCAAGTGGTCGGCTCCATGCTGATCGTGGTCAGCCAGCAGTTGTCGGTGAGCGTGCTTACGAATCGGCAGCGCGTCTCACCCGACGGCGGCGTTAGCGGCAGGGCGTTGCTTTCGGCCCTGGTCACCGGCGGAGCCGCGCCGTGCACGTATCACTGGACGGTGCTGGACGCGCTGGGCAACGACGCCTCCGACCTGATCGACAACGCCAACATCGCCAATCCGACGTTCACCAGTAGCGGTGTTCCCGGTACGTATCAGTTCATCTGTCGCGTGACCGACTCCGTGGGCCAGATCGCTACTGATTCGCTCGAAATCTCCGTGGGCCAACAGGTGGTCGCCAGCTTGACTGTGACGTCCTCTCGATCGGCGGCTGAGGGCGGCTCCATCGGCTCGAACTCCGAGTGGGTGGCCAGCGGCGGTGGGCCCAACGGCCAGGCCACCATCACCGCCGAAGCGATCGGTGGCACGCCTCCCTACACTTACTTCTGGACCATCGTCGGACCCGACGGTAATCCCGCCGACGACCGGCTTAGCGTCGCCTCGCCCAAGAGTCGCTTCTTCCACAGTTCCAACGTGCTCGGCACGTACCGGGTCACCTGCACGATCACCGACGCTACGGGCATGGCTTCGAGCGACTCGGTCAAGATCGCCGTCTACAGTCACCTGAGTCTCGAACTGATCACTAATCGCTACCAGCTGCCCGCGTACGGCGGGCCCGACGGCAGCTGCCAGCTCCAGGCGGTGACCGTCGGTGGTACCGCGCCCTTCACGTACGACTGGTCAGTCACTGCGGCCGACGGGACGATGGACAATTCAATGCTCGACGATCCGCATCGCGCCGATCCGACGTTCACCAGCGGTCTTATGAGCGGTATCCATCGGATCAAGTGCGTCGTGCGCGATTCGCTGGGCCAGACTGCCGAGGGCACACTGCTGTTGACCATCGGTCAGCCCGTCACGCTGGACGTCAGATGCGATCACACGGACGTGCTTGCCGGCGGAGGCCAGGCAAAGTTGGAGGCGGATGCCCGCGGTGGAATCCCACCTTACCGGTACCAGTGGACGGTGACCAATCCGCAGGGCGACGTGGAAAACGAGCGGCTGGACGATACCGAGATCGCCAACCCGACGTTCACCAGCTCGCTGACCACCGGCACGTACAACTTCACCTGTATGGTGACGGATTCCGCCGGCTACGTTGCGGTCCTTTCGACCAACCTCGTGGTGGGCGGCGGCCTCGACCAGGGGCTGTCGGTCTCGATCTCCAGCGACCGGCAGGGATTGCCCGCGTCCGGTGGCCAGGCGGCGCTGTTTGCCGCGGTGCTGGGCGGCGTGCCTCCGGTGAGCTTCGAGTGGGTGGTGGAGGGGCCGGATGGTGATGTCACCGCCACCGCGCTGGACAATGCCACCATTACAACACCGATCTTCACCGCGCCGGCCACGCCGGGCACGTATCGGATCAGATGCTCGGTGCTGGATTCGGTGCTCAAGCGATTCACGGACACGCTGCACATCTACGTGGGCATGCCGCTCACGCTGGATGTGGCGACTGAGAAATCGAGCCTTCCGACGGCGGGCGAGCAGACCATACTGACCGCAACGCCGCACGGCGGCGAGTCTCCCTATACGTATGCCTGGACGGCTGTGGATCCGGGCGGGAACGACGCCGCAGCCGCGTTGAGCGATGCGACTATTGCCACTCCGACGTTCACCGCGCCGGCGACGCCGGGTACGTACCAGTTTACCTGCACGGTCACGGACGCGGCGGGCGCGACGGCCATCTCGTCCGTTCAGGTCTACGTGGGCATGTCGCTGTCGGTCGATGTGACCACCGTCAAGCAGAGCCTGCCGAGTGGTCAGACGACGGCCATGAATGCGGCTGCGCAAGGCGGACTTCCCGCCTACACCTACGCGTGGACGGTGCTGGATCCGAGCGGAACGGACGTCGCCGCGACGGTGTTGAGCGGGGTCGACGTGGCTGCCCCGCTGTTCACCGCGCCCGCGGCGGCCGGCACGTACCGCGTGACCTGCACCGTGGCCGATTCGGCCAATGAAACTGCCGTCCAGTCGGTACACGTTCACGTGGGCATGCCGCTCACGCTGGACGTTCGCACCGACCAGCTCGGCATTCCGGCCACGGGTGGCCAGGCCATATTGACCGCGACGGCCAACGGCGGCGTGTCGCCGTACACCTACGCCTGGACGGCTGCCGATCCCAACAACGACGATGCGGCTGCTGCGCTGGACGACCTGAGCATCGCTGCGCCGACGTTCACCGCGCCGGTGACGCCCGGCACGTACTGGTTCACCTGTACGGTCACCGATGCTGCCGGCACGACTGCGATGGGGTCCGTCCAGGTCTACGTGGGCATGAATCTGTCGCTCGACGTGACCGCGACCCGCCAGAGCCTGCCTTCCGGTCAGACCAGCGAATTGAGCGCGTCGGCCCAGGGCGGCATACCGGGCTACACGTATGCGTGGAGCGTGCTGGATCCTGACGGCGCGGATGTTTCCGCCACTGCGCTGAGCGCCGTTGACGTGGCTGACCCGACGTTCACGGCACCCACCGATGCGGGCACGTATCGCATCACCTGTACGGTAACCGATTCGGCCAACGAAACGCTCACCCATTCGATTCACCTGTACGTTGGCATGCCGCTCACACTCGACGTGAGCACGGATAGACAGGGCATTCCAGCCACCGGTGGCGAGGCGGTGCTGACCGCCATCGCCAATGGCGGCGTCTCACCCTACACGTACGCGTGGACGGCACTGGATCCGAGCAACGGCGATGCTGCCGCCACGCTCAGCGACACCACAGTCGCGGCTCCGACGTTTACCGCGCCGGCGACGGCGGGCACGTATCGCTTTGCCTGCACGGTCACTGATGCGGCGGGTACTACGGCGATCTCCTCCGTGCAGATCTATGTGGGCATGGGGCTGTCGCTTGATGTGACCGCGAGCAAGCAGAGCCTGCCGAGTGGTCAGACGACCGCTCTCAACGCCGTGGCGCAGGGCGGCATTCCGGGCTACACGTATGCCTGGAGCGTATTGGACCCCAGCGGAGCCGACGCTTCTGCCGCCTTGAGCGAACTGGACGTCGCGGCGCCGACGTTCACCGCGCCCGCCGATGCGGGCACGTATCGCATCACGTGCACGGTGACCGATTCGGCCAACGAAACCATCGCCCGCTCGATTCACCTGTACGTGGGCATGCCGCTCACACTCGATGTGCAGACCGACAAGCTGGGCATTCCGGCCACCGGCGGTCAGGCGGTGCTGACTGCGACGGCTAACGGCGGCGTGTCGCCCTACACCTACGCGTGGACGGCACTGGATCCGAGCAGCGGCGATGCTGCCGCCACACTGAGCGACACAGCGGTGGCTACTCCGACGTTCACCGCGCCGGCGACGGCGGGCACGTATCGCTTTACCTGCACGGTGACTGACGCGGCCGGCACGACGGCGGTCTCCTCGATTCAGATTTACGTGGGTATGGGCCTGTCGCTCGACGTGACGGCGACCAAGCAGAGTCTGCCCAGCGGCCAAGCGACAGCTCTCAACGCGTCGGCTCAGGGCGGCATACCCGGCTACACGTACGCCTGGAGTGTGCTCGATCCTGGTGGCGCGGATGTCTCCGCCACGGCGCTCAGCGCCGTTGATGTGGCGAGCCCGACGTTCACCGCGCCGGCCGATGCGGGAACGTATCGCATCACCTGCACGGTGACCGATTCGGCCAACGAGACGATCACACGGTCAATCTTGGTCTATGTGGGCATGCCGCTCACGCTCGATGTGCAGACTGACAAGCTGGGCGTGCCGGCCACCGGCGGCGAGGCAGTACTGACCGCGACCGTCAACGGTGGCGTATCGCCCTACACGTACGCATGGACGGCACTGGATCCGAGCAACAGCGATGCGGCCGCGACGCTGAGCGACGCGGCGGTTGCCGCCCCGACATTCACCGCGCCGGCGACGGCAGGCACGTATCGCTTCACCTGCACGGTCACCGATGCCGCCGGCACGACCGCGGTCTCGTCCGTGCAGGTATACGTGGGCATGGGCCTGTCGCTTGATGTGACCGCGACCAAGCAGAGCCTGCCCAGTGGTCAAACGACGGCGCTCAACGCGTCGGCCAAGGGAGGCATTCCGGGCTACACATACGCCTGGAGCGTGCTGGACCCGAGTGGAGCGGATGTCACTGCCACCACATTGAGTGCGGCCGACGTCGCTACTCCGACGTTCATCGCACCCGCCACGGCCGGCACGTATCGCATCGCCTGCATGGTGACCGACGCTGCGAACGAAACCATCGCACGCTCGATCCTGCTCTATGTGGGCATGCCGCTCACGCTGGATGTGCGCACCGACAAGCTCAGCATTCCAGCTGCCGGCGGCCAAGCCACATTGACCGCGATGGTCAACGGTGGTGTGTCACCCTACACCTACGCCTGGACGGCACTGGACCCGACCAATGGTGATGCGGCCGCGACGCTCAGCAATGTGGCTGTTTCAACGCCGACGTTTACCGCGCCGGCCACGCCGGGTACGTATCGCTTCACATGCACCGTCACTGACGCTGCCGGCACGACGGCAGTCTCCTCGATCCAGATCTACGTCGGCATGAACCTCTCGCTTGACGTGACCACGGTCAAGCAGAGCCTGCCCAGCGGTCAAACGACAACACTCAACGCGGCAGTGCAGGGTGGTATCCCCGGCCATACGTATGCCTGGAGCGTGCTCGATCCTGGCGGCACCGATGCTTCCGCCGCCTTGAGCGAGGTTGATGTCGCCGCGCCGACGTTCACCGCGCCGGCGACCGCAGGCACGTACCGCGTCAGTTGCACTGTGACCGACTCGGCCAACGAGACGGTCACGCAGTCGATCCACGTCTACGTGGGCATGCCGCTCACGCTGGATGTCCGCACGGACCGGGTCCACATCCCGGCTGCCGGCGGGCAGGCGGCGTTGATGGCTGTGCCCAACGGTGGCGCCACGCCGTACACGTACGAGTGGACGGCAACCGATCCTTCCAACGGCGACGCGGCTGCCTACCTGGACGACACCACCTCGGCGACGCCGACGTTCACCGCGCCGGCCGCCGTTGGCACGTATCGATTCACCTGCACCGTCACGGATGCTTCGGGCACCACCGTCGCCGCGACAGTTGAAGTGACCGTCGGTATGGGCCTCTACGTGGTCCTGACGACGACGAAGCAGAGTCTGCCGTCTGGCCAGACTGCTGAGCTACAGGCTGCTCCTCAGGGCGGCGCGCCTGGATACACCTACGCGTGGAGCGTTCTCGATCCGAGCGGGGCGGACGTGTCGGCGACAACGTTGAGCGCGATCGATGTCGCCAACCCGACGTTCACCGCGCCGGCGACGGCGGGCACCTACCGCGTCACCTGCACCGTCACCGATGTCGATGACAGCACGTTCACAGGCTCGCTCCATCTCTATGTGGGCATGCCGCTCACGCTGGATGTGCGCGCGAACAGACTGGGCATCCCGGCCACCGGAGGCCAGGCGACGCTGAACGCTATCGTCAATGGCGGCGTGTCGCCATTCACCTACGCGTGGACCGCGACGGACCCGAGCGGCGGCGACGCGAGTGCTTCGCTCAGCAGCACCACCACTGCCGCTTCGACGTTCACCGCGCCGGCGACGCCGGGCACGTATCGATTCGCTTGCACGGTCACCGATGCGGCTGGAACGACCGCGATTGCGTCCGTCCGGATCTACGTGGGTATGAATCTGTCGCTCGATGTGACCGCGACCAAACAGAGCTTGCCCAGCGGCCAAATGACCGCGCTGAACGCGGCGGCACAGGGCGGCATCCCCGCATATTCCTACGCGTGGACCATCCTCGATCCGAGCGGGGCGGATGTGTCGGCCGCGACGCTGAGCGCGACCAACGTCGTCGACCCGGTCTTCACTGCGCCCGCCGATGCGGGCACGTATCGCATCACGTGCACGGTGACCGATTCGGCCAACGAAACCATCGCCCGCTCGATTCACCTGTACGTGGGCATGCCGCTCACACTCGATGTGCAGACCGACAAGCTGGGCATTCCGGCCACCGGCGGTCAGGCGGTGCTGACTGCGACGGCTAACGGCGGCGTGTCGCCCTACACGTACGCATGGACGGCACTGGATCCGAGCAACGGCGATGCGACTGCCACGCTAAGCGACGCGGCGGTTGCCGCTCCGACGTTCACTGCGCCAGCGACGGCAGGCACGTATCGCTTTACCTGCACGGTGACTGACGCGGCCGGTGCGACGGCGATCTCGTCCGTACAGGTACACGTGGGAATGGGCCTGTCGCTTGATGTGACCGCGACCAAGCAGAGCCTGCCCAGTGGTCAAACGACGGCTCTCAACGCCGCGGTACAGGGCGG